>Ga0326727_10007614_pt1 | contig 28421 bp, 24 predicted proteins | sample MB2enrmetagenome_FD_207643 | JGI IMG/M metagenome (GOLD analysis project Ga0326727, IMG submission 207643) | Lab enriched peat soil microbial communities from McLean, Ithaca, NY, United States - MB29MY | ecosystem: Environmental > Terrestrial > Soil > Wetlands > Peat | place: USA: New York... | reverse complement strand
AGCGGTTTTGCGCCAAGCATCCAAGTTAAGAGCCGTGTGCGCTAACGAGCGCTCGCACGGATCCGTGCGGGGGGCGCTGGGCAACCAGCGTCCCTACCGCGACCCGCCGGGCTTCTGCCCGGCGTTCCTCGCGCCGGCGCCAGACGCCGGCCAGAAGGCCGGCGGCAAGCCCGAAGGCTTGGCCCCACACGGCGGGACACGCCCGGGTCAGTTGAAGAACAAATCCCACGGCCGGAGACCTACGGCCGGAGACCTACGGTTTTCCGAGCGAGCACAGCGGGTCTCCCAGAAGCACGCCCTGCCAACTGAGAAAGTGCAGCGCCATATAGTAGCTCTCCGCCAGCGTGCGGCCACTGTAGTACGCCGGCAACAGGTAGTCCGGCCGTGCGCAGCCACCGAGGAACGGTTCATACGCGTTGCCCGACACGCCCGTGGCGCCTTCGTGGATGTAGTCCGCACTGAGGCCTTGGGCCGAGGTCTCGAACATGTGCGCCGGGTCGTCCCAGCTCGCGCCGAACGTCCAGTTTTCAGGCGGGCGCTTCAACGTGCGTGCGTCGGTGGAAACGAACTCCGTCGCGATGGCCCCTGGCAGCCATTGAAAACCGAGCCAGCGCCGCTTCCGGGCGGGGTCGTTTCCGCCCCAGGCGGCATAGCCGATCACATCGCGACGGTTGTAAATGACGCTCTCGGTGTCGTCGAGCGTGACGCGCGCCTTCGGCAGCAGCGCCGCGGCGGCCCGCAGCCACTTGTCGCCCTCCGAGTTCCCGCCCTGCGCGTCGATCACGAACTTGCCCCGGTTGCGCGCCGCCAGCGACCGGTCGATCATGGCCTTCACATCGGCCAGGTCCCAGGCCGCCAGACGCGTCACCAGGTATATCGGAAAGCGCGGATGCTGGAAGGGAGCGTCGCGTTGCCCGAAGAAGGGATTGGCCACGGGCCCCGCCCGCGCAAACTTCAAACCGGTCATCTTGCCGTAGAGCAGGGCCAGTTCCGAATCCACCGAGGCGGATTCCCTGGTAATTCCCGAGCCGCCGCCGTTCACCTTGAGGGGCACGCCGAGGGTGGTCACGATGTAGAGGATCCGGTCGTGCATTCCGCCCTCCGCCAGGCACGCGGCTATGGGGCGCTCAACCTGTCCCACGTATGTTTCCCAGGAGATTTCCTCGTCGGTGGCAGTATCCAGGTAGCAGACGTTCTTAATGGGGATCGAACGCCGCGGGCGGTAGTAGTCGCCGACCCGGAGCGAATCCTCGCTCTGGCGATTGACCACCAGCAGGACCTGGTCGCCGGTTTGCGACCATGCGGCGGAAGCGGCTAACAGCAACAAGACGAACAGCGGCACTGGTTCGATGGTAACGCGGAATCGAAGGATGCTCCGGGCCGGAGGTGCGGTTATGTTTCCGTCCACGCGGGACGGCTGCGAATTCGATAGTCCCACTATCTCAACCGCACCACCCGGAGCCTTGTTACAATACTTACCAAACAACATCGGCCGGGCGAAATCCAATATTTCTATGCCGCCGATTCATAATTTTGACTGGAAGGCCGGCGTTGCCGGCGTCCTATGGACTTCGATCAGGTTCACACGTTTCTGGAGATTGTCCGGCTGAAGAGTTTCTCCAAGGCGGCCCAAACGTGCTACCGCACGCAGCCGGCCATCAGCGCGCAGGTGCGTCAGCTCGAACAGGAACTGGGCGCCGATCTGTTCGAGCGTTACGGCAGCCGCATTTCCCTCACCACGGCGGGCAAACTCTTCGCCGAGTTCGCCGGGCAGATGATGGACGTGCGCCGCCGCGCCCAGGACGCCATCGCCGAGCTGGAGCGCAATCCGCGCGGCGAGCTGGTGATCGCCGCCAACGAGGCCACCTGCATATACGTGCTGCCCGAAGTCTTCTCCCAGTTCCGCCAGCGGTTCCCGGCCGTGCAGCTTCAAGTGGTGCGCTCCTACGGGTCGCGAATTGTGGAGGCGGTGATGGAGAACGCGGCGGATTTCGGCCTGACGCAGCTACCGGTGGACGAAAAACGCGCGGAGGTGGTCCCCGTGCACCGCGAAGAGGTCCGTATGGTTGCGCCGGCGGGTCATCCGCTGGGAAGCCGCGAATCCGTGTTTCCGCGCGATCTGTTGGAGTATTTCCTGATCCTCCCGAAACAGGGAAGAACGCGGTCCCGTCTCAATGAGTGGCTGGAACCGGTGGAAGACGACGTCCGCGTCTCGATGGAGCTCGATTCCACCGAGATGATGAAGCATTTCGTGATGGCGGGTCTGGGTTTGAGCTTCCTGGCTGTCTCGAATTGCCGGGAAGAAGTGGCCGCGGGAAAGCTGTGCGCCGTCCCCCTGGCGCCGGAGCCCATGTACCGGCGCGTGGGCCTGGTCTACCGCAAGGATAAGGCGCTGTCGAAGGCGGCCCTCGGCTTTATTCAGGTGGTGCAGGAGAACCGCGCCGGCGAGAGCGACCCGCTGGCCGCCCTTTCCAAGCCGCGGAGGGCGCTGGGATGAAGTGTGAAGGTTGCGGCGGAGATTTCGCGTCGGACGAGATCCGCTGCCCCTACTGCGGCCAGCCCAACCCCGCCGTGACGGGCGTGTATCGAACCTCCACGGTGCTGATTTCCCAAGGCGGCGGGCGCGTATACCGTTCCATGGACGAGGCCCCCGCGGGCCTCCGCGCAAAGCTCAGAAAAACCCTCAACGGGGTCAATTCCGCCACCATCCTGATCGCCGACCGCCGCGGGAGGCGAGAGATCGCCAATGCGCTTCGCGGCTTGCCATCCGCCGGCCGGCGCCTGGCAATCCCCGGGAGCCCGTTTCCCGGCTCCCCCCGCTGGCTCACCCGGAGCCGAAAAGCGGTCCTGGCAGCCGTCTTGTCCACCCTGGCGCTGGCGGTTGCAGCCGCCGTCTTGTCGGTCCACTGGCGGTAAGGGGAAGACGGCCGGGTTTCCGCGGGGTCGGAGCGCCTTGGCCGGAAGAACGCCGGCGAGGGCGCCGGCGTCTGGAGTTGGTGCATTTTTCCCTCGATATTCCCGGTCTTCGGCGCACTGTATTTGGGCACAGTCCTGGCCATCTCGCGCGACGCGACACCCGTGCTCACCTCCGGCACCGGTGGAATTAGTAGCTGACTGGCATTTACAAGAGAGTCCGCCGGCCCGCGTTCAGGGCCAAAACGGGAGCGAATTCTCCGAGCGCACGTCGTCGCCGATCTTCTCCTCCACATCCATATCATGGTCATGATCGACCACCACGCGGTGAAGCGATGCCCGCATCGTAACCTCCAGGTCCGGGTCATTCGCCATCGCCCTTTTGTTGTTAGCCGTTGGTTTGTCAAATGGCAGCCTGAACCGCACAGTGTCGCCAGGCTGCAAGCGCGCGATAGAGAGCGGCTGCCGGCTGTTGGAAACCGATTCAACATATCTCTGTTGTAGATACCCGCAAGTTATTGATTCCATCAGCGGTGCTGGAAGGCATTTTCATGCTCGCGGGTGTCGCCTCGGGCGACATGGCTCAAATGTCCCCGGTCTCACGTGCGAGGACGACAATATGGTTGGGTGCCTATTCTAAATGAAAGGAGAGAGTGCGGATCGGACGGGGTCGAAGAATGGCGAGACTGTAGAGAACCTCAACACCGAAAGCGGATTTCGAAAGGTCTCTCCCCATCTCTGGCGCCGGCGGCTGGCCAATTGTGCGTTTCCACACAGCCAAGCGGGGCGTGCCCAGTCATCTAACGCCAAGTCCACCCATCTTATTCTATACTTTCAAGAACATCGAGCCCGGTTTTGAAGAAGTGCAAAGGAGGTTCTAGTTGAAATGTCCCTGCGAATAACGTGGCCAGCCCTGCGTTGTCTCTCACTTGCCCTCATGGCAAGTTGCATGGCGTTGGCTCAACCCGCCAGCCCCGCGCCGGCCGCCACATCTACTGGCCAAGCGATCGGCAACATCATTTCCGCCGCTGTTTCCACGGCGTTTCCTGCCGTTAGCGCGATCCTCAGAGCCATCTGGCCGACACCCGCTGCAAATAAACCTGTCACTCCCACGCAGGCGAGCACAGCGCTTCAGGCCGCTAAGGACCAATCCACGACAGCGCAGAAGAGCAACTCAGATGCTCTCACCGCGGCAGCCAAGAACCTGTCGGTGGTGCGAACCTTCGCGACCGAGTGCGGCTTTGCAGGCATTCAGATCGCAGCCATGCAGCGCATGCTTACGGACCGAGCTAGCCAAGCCAAACTGACGGCCGATGAAACGGCTAAGCTGAACGCACTTTGGACTCCTACCAACACGCGACTGGGGAACCTAACCAAAGACGCCATCGGCACCAGCATTGACGGAATGACTGACGATTTCCTTAAAGTCACGCTCGGTGCTATCCGAGACGCCATAACGAACAACGCGACAAACATCACAAATCAAATACGGGATGGCGGAGCGGCCGATCTCAGCATATCCCTGTCTCAACTGGCACCCCAAGTCCAAGGGATTGCCCCTCTGGTTGGCGTGCTGATCGGAGATTTAAGCACATCCCTAACAACAGCGGCCGGCAACATCGCGTCTCACGCGGGGCCTCCTCAGGCAGACGAGATCGCTGCGGCCCAGGCCGACCGTGCAAAGAACGTCTCCGCTCTCAAGGGGTTATTCGGCGCGAAAATACAATGAAGAGAGCCACTGTCAGCGGTCGGGTAGCGGTTTGCGGCTTTGCACTCTTGTGCTGTCTGCCGGCCTTTGCTGCGAGCGGGGCCAATCAGGCACCCCTGCAGCTCCTGCTTCAAGCCCTGGTCCATCCGCAACCAGCTAAGATTCAGGTCTTCATCGTCGGCGTACCCAGTTGGAAGGTCCAAGCCTATGTCAACAGCCAATTGGGGGGCAACATTCAAGACGCATGCATGCTCATTCAGCAGTTCTTCGAGCAGAAGTTCGGCGACCAGGTAGAAATACATCCAGGTCCCGAGGAGCGATGCACAGAGGCTGCGACGACATACGACTCCATCCGTAAACTGCTCTATGTTGACCTTCCCGAGAAGGCTAAGGGAACGTTGACATACCTGTTCATGATGTCACATGGCGAAGTCGTCACTTATGGCAATCAATTCCTATCGCAAGATCTCGAGTTCCTTACCTCTGATGCCACGGATTCGACGAAGATGGAAAAATCCGTGTCGATTGGAATTGAACTAATGAACTGGTTATCAAAGTTGAGTGCAGGTTCAACTGTTTTAACTTTCGTTGATACCTGCAACTCAGGTGCCATCTATTCACTGGCTCTCAAGTCCCAAGAGGCAACTAAAGACTTCTTGGGCCTCCGGTTTGGGGTGATGGTCTCAGCGTTGAACAACCAAGGGACATATGCGGCTGCATTCACACGCTCTTTGCTGAAGTTCTGGCAAGAACCGGTTTGTCCTGCAACTACGTCCGGCATGACTGTCGAAGACTGGCTTTATCGGCAGATGTCACAGGTGGTAGGGCCGCTAACTGGTAGTGATGGTTATCCAGAAACCGTCGTTCCATTAGCAGGCAGTCTGTGTGTCGGACAGGTTGGCACTCAGGGTCAATTACTTTTCCTCTATCAGGGGGCTGCAAGGAATGTGATTTGGACAATTGGGGATATTGACCGCCCCTCTAATGTGTTTCCCCCGATACATACCTCTGACGCTCCGTACACATTTACCGTCGTTCCTCCGGGACACTATCTTCTGCACGCGCAGACTGTCGACGGGAAGACTCGTGACTTTGGCCCATATGACCTCGTGAGCGAATCCACGGTTCCCGTCTTCCTTTCGTTACCGAACACGAAGCCTGAAGCAATCGAGGCGATGAACGCTTGGCTCGACCACGCGAAGTTCAGGGGCTTAGCGGATACGGACATTGCGAAAGTGAGTGCGGCCACTCAATATGTTTCCAACGCTTTATCAGCCGAAGGACCCCAGGTGCAAGGATATGAGGCTCCCAACAAAGTGAAAGTGGCGACAAGCGCTGCAATGCGCGACGCTGCGAATGATCCACAGAAGCTCCGCGCCCTTGGAAACTCACTGCTCCAATCAGGTGATTTTCAGGACGCGTCCCGTGCCCTTGTGAAAGCCGCTCAGGGCTTTGCCGACCCGCAGGTTGCGAGGGACGTGGCAACCGATGCGTTCCTGGCCGCAGGAATCGCGGGCGACGCTAAAACGGCGCAAGGGCTTAGCAAGAAATATGATCTCCTCTTGGGATCGGACGGGTCTCAGATTACTGATGCAGCCGGCCAGGCCGCGAAGAAGGCGAGCCATGGGACCCTAGATTCGTTTAAGGCTGCGACCGCAGTAGAACTTGTCACCGAGCATAGCCACGCTATCGGTGCTGCAGGCGTTAAGTAGCCGGAAGGTTAGCGCGGGCCAGGACTTCGACCGAGATGCATGCAGGATCGGATCAAAGGGCGTGACACGCGCCTGAAGGAATGTACGTCACGATTGACTTATCGGCATTCCCATAGCCCTTGACGTCTCCTCTGCATGACGTATCATGAGGTGGGGTGTCCGTCAAGAAGCCTCAGGAGTTCCTCGAAAACGCCCGGTCGCTTCGGAGACAAGGAGGCAAGGAGTCAAGTACGGGTCAAGGCGTACCAGCGCTGGCGGGAGCGAATACCGTGATTCAGCTTGCGTCACAGCACCCCAGCGCTGCGGAAAGAGTCTATCTTCGTCACTGACGAAGATAGCGTAGGCTGGCGGCTCGCCAGCGAAAGTACACACAATGGAAATAGTAGTTCAAGCCTCGCTTTCGGCCGCGAGGCCGAGAAAGCGGCTTTCGGACCAGTGTGGCTGAAGGATGCTCGGGTAGCTGCCATGGCAGCCGGAGGCCTCCGACGCGGCGAGACGCCTGGGTGATCATGCCCAATCGCATGCTGCGGTTCCGCAACCCAAGACCCCGTTACCCGCGATTACGCCCTGGCTGAAAGGCTCCGCGGCGCGGAAGGCCAATCCGATGCCGGGCCGCACGCGCCGGCGAGGGCGCCGGAGGCCCGCTCTCTACGGGCGAAATCGCGACGGCTCGGCGCGCTTGCGCGCTTCCGCCCACGCTGGAAACACTTCCGGATTCTCCAGCCACACCAGGATCCACTGCGCCATCTCGGTCTTCAGGGCCTGCTTCTCCGGGCTGGTATGCGGGTTGGCGGCCAGGAACCTGGCGCGAACCTTGGCCCCCATGGCCTGGCGGCGGCAGTAGCGGGCGCGCGCGCGGTCGCCGGCTTCCATGGCTTCGGCGTAGACCCGCCCCAGGGTGCGCAGCGATTCTTCCAGCTCTTCGAAGGTGTGCTGGCGAACCCCCGCCCAGGGTTGCTCGAAGGGCAGGCCGGAAGCGCGCAGCAGCTCTCGCAGATAGCCTTCCGACACCGGCGCCAGCAGTTCCAACAGCTCCTTCCACACGGCCTCCGTGATGGCGGCGGGCCGGCGCTCGTCGAGGTAGCCGGCGAGGCGCCGTTTCACCGGCTTACCGGCGGCGCCGGCGGCGGTATTGGGCGGTGGCTTCTTCATGCGCGGCGATGTTGTCCGAAAACTGGTGCTCCCCCGAACCGTCCGGACGCAGCACGAAATAAAGCGCATCCGACGGCTGCGGGCTCAGAACGGCCTGGATGGATGCCAGCCCGGGATTGGAGATGGGCCCCGGCGGCAGGCCCGCCCGGCGGTAGGTGTTGTAAGGGTTGCCGCTGGCCAGGTCGGATTTGTGAATCGCGCCGCGGTAGCGGTCGTCGAGCAGCGCGGCATAGATGGTGGTGGGATCGCAATCGAGCTTCATACCGATGCGCAGCCGATTGAGGAATACCGCCGCGATGCGCGGCCGTTCGGCGGCGACTTTGCTTTCCTTTTCCACCAGCGAAGCCAGGGTGACCGTGTCATGCGCGCCGGCCTCCGGGCGCAGATCCCGCCACACCGCCCGGAAGCGCGCCGTCATGATGCGGCAAAGCTGTTCCGGGGTGGTGTGGCGGCTGAGTTTGTACGTATCCGGGAACAGATAGCCTTCGAGCGCGGGGGCGCGTGGGTCGAGATCGCGTATTACCGCCGTATCGCGCGCCGCCTCGAGGAAGCGGTCGGCCGGGAAAAGCCCCAGCTTCTCCGCCGCGGCCGCGATGTCGAACATGTTCCAGCCTTCGGGCGCCACCAGCTCGTAGTAGAAGGCGTCGCCGCGCGCGATCCGCCCAAAGACCTCCAACGCCGATGCCGGGCGCGTAAAGCGGTACTCGCCGGCCTGCAGCTTGCGCCCGCGGCGGACCGCCCGGGCCAGCAGGAAATCCCACCGGCTGCGCACCACGCCGGCCTCCGCCAGCATGCCGGCCATGGCGCCGGTGGAGGCGCCGCGCGGTATGTCCACGAACGTCTCCCCTTGGAAGCCGCGGTAGGGGGCCGTCAAACGAAAGACGGCGAATCCTCCCGCCAGGGCGGCCAGAACCGCCCCCATCGCCACCCGCCGCACGATCGTCATAGGCTGTTCGGATCAGCCTCCCGATCCCGCCAATCCAGGTAGCTTTGCAGCAGGATCACGGCCGAGAGCCGGTCCACCGCGGCCGCCCGCTTCTCAATGCCGACGCCGCTGGCGCGCAGCACCCGGCCCGCCTCCACGCTGGTGAGGCGCTCGTCCCAGTAGCGCACCGGCAAGCCGGCGCGCCGCTTGAGAGCCTCGCCGAACTCGCGCACCCAGCCGGACTGGCGGCCTTCCAGCCCGCCCATGTTGACCGGGTTGCCCAGCAGGATCAGGCCCGCTTCGCGCTCGCGGGCCAGGCGTTCCACCGCCTCCAGGTCGGAACGCTTGTTGACCCGCACCAGGTTGGGCATCCCCTGCGCCGTGATGCCCAGGGGATCGCTGATGGCCAGCCCGATGCGTCGCTTGCCCAGGTCGAGGGCTAGGATGCGGGTTTTCGCGGGGGTCAAATCAATTTCATTATAGACGTCCACATGCTACATTCGAGACAAGGTTGCACGCGCCGTGGCGCCGATAACCAAGCCTCCGAGCAGCACAGCCAAAGCAGTCGAAGAAGGCCGGCGCCTTTCCGTGCCGGTGGTGGCGATGGGCGTCGTCATCGCCATCCTCTACTACGGGCGCGCCCTGTTCATCACCTCCATCGTGGCGGTGACCATCGCCTTCATTCTGGAGCCTTTCGTACTGCTGCTGATGAGGATTCGCTTGCCGCGCGGGGTGGCCAGCTTCCTGGTTTGCGCCACCGCGCTGCTGGGCCTGTGGGTGATCGGAATGGGGGCCTACGCCCAGCTCTCCGGCCTGTACGACGAGTTTCCGAAATACGGCCAGCGCATCGGCGACATCGTGGACGCCGTCCGCCTGAGGGTCCAGAACGCCGAGGACAACGCCTACCGCATGGTTCTGCCCGCCAGGCTGCGGGAATTGGAAGAGCGCCAGCGCGCCCAGGAAGCCGCCGCCCGGAAAAAAGGCAGAAAAGGAGAAACGGCCCCGGTTATCCCCCAAAGCCCCGCGGCGCCCGAACCGGCGCGGCCGTCCGGCGCGCCCGTCGGCGACTTCATCTACGCGCGCCTCGGCTCGTTCTCCGAAATCCTGCTCATGGCGTCGTTCGTGCCCTTCCTGGTGTACTTCATGCTGAGCTGGCGCGATCACATCAACCGCAGCTTCCTCCAGTTCTTCCGCGGCGAAGGCCGCCTGGTGGCCGCCCGGAGCCTGGCGGGGATTGCCGAAATGGTGCGCGCGTTCGTGGTGGGCAACTTCCTCCTGGGCCTTCTGCTGTCGGTCCTCAGCGCGTTGGGGTTCTCGCTCATCCGCCTTCCCTACCCGCTGCTGGTGGGTTCGTTGAGCGGCTGTCTGAGCCTGTTTCCGTACGTGGGCCTATTGCTCGCCCTGCTTCCCCCCTTGTTCGCCGCGCTCAATCAGAACCAGGTGCAGGTATACGTGCTGGCTGCGGCCATCACGGCCGCTTTGCACCTGATTGCCCTCAACCTGCTCTATCCCAAGGTGGTGGGATCGCGCGTGCATCTGAACCCCCTGGTGGTGACGTTTTCGCTGATGTTCTGGGGGTTTCTGTGGGGCGCGGCCGGGCTCCTGCTGGCCATTCCGCTGACGGCCGCCATCAAGGCCGTGTGCGACAACGTGAAGGATTTGCGGGCCTTCGGGAAGTTCCTGGGCGATTAGCCGCGATGTTGCCCTTCCGGCTGGTCTACCACGAACACTACGACCTGCGCCTGGGCGACCACGTGTTTCCATCCAAGAAATACAAGTGGCTTCACGACCGGCTTCTGCGCACCCGTTTTGCGTCCCCCGAGGATTTCGTGGCGCCGGAGCCTTCTTCCGACGAGGATCTTCTGCTGGCGCATGACGAAGCCTGGATATCCAAACTCACCACCGGGGCCCTGACCTACCAGGACATTCTGACGCTGGAAATCCCTTACTCGAGGCACATGGTGGAGGCCTTTCGCCTGGCCGCGGGCGGAACCACGCTGGCCGCGCGCCTGGCGCTGCACGCGGGCGTGGGCTGCAATCTCGGCGGCGGTTTCCATCACGGTTTCGCCGATCACGGTGAGGGGTTTTGCGCCATTAACGATATCGCCGTGGCCGTGCGCCGCCTGGAGCGCGACGGGGCCATCCGGCGCGCCATGGTGGTCGATTGCGACGTGCACCACGGCAACGGCACGGCAGCCATCTTCGCGGGCGACCCCAACGTCTTCACGCTCTCCATCCACCAGTTCAACAACTACCCCAGCCTCAAGCCGCCCTCCAGCCTGGACATCCACTTGGCCGACGAAGTGGGAGACTCCGAATACAATCACCGCCTGCGCAACGGATACCACGCCGCCCTCGACATGTTCCAGCCCGACCTGGTCCTTTATGTGGCCGGCGCGGACCCGTATTTCGAGGATCAGCTCGGGGGGCTCTCCCTGACATTCGACGGTCTGAAGGAGCGCGACGGCATGGTGATCCGGACCGCCCTCCAGCACGGGATTCCGGTGGCCATCGTGCTGGCCGGAGGCTACGCCCTGAATGTGGAAGACACGGTCACAATCCACGCCAACACGGCCCAAGCCGCGCGCGAGGTCATGGAAAAACTGCCTCCGTTCCACCCGAGGGGTGGGCGGCCATCGGCGCCGCGGTAAAGGCAGTAAAGAGCGTCCCGATGAGTCGGGACGCGGCGCGCAAGAGTGCGCGCGCCACGTCTAAACGGGATGGTCCTCTCGGACGGGCGCCTACACGTCGATTCCGGCCTTGCGCATGACCGCCCGGGTGGTGTCGTATCCCAGCTTGGCCGCCTCTTCCGCCGGCATCTCTCTCGGAACGCGACCGAGAGGTTCCGGACTCACCCCGTCCTCGTAGCCGATCTCCTTGAGCGCCTTGAAGAATCCCACCAGGTCGATGACTCCTTCTCCGGGCATCAGCCGCGCGTTGTCCCGCACGTCTTCCGGCGCCGTCTTGGCCGCGTCCGAGACGTGGATGGTCACGATGCGCGCCTTCCCGGCCTGATGGATGTCCTCGATGGTCGCTCCCGCGTGATACCAATGCCAGGCGTCCAACAGCAACCCGTAGTTCGGACCGCAGTCCTTAGCAAAATCCAGCATCTCGTTCATCAGGCAGTTGAATGACGGCATTCGCGACCGGAATTGCAACGGCCCTAGAAACTCGAACCCGCAGCGCACGTTGTATTTGGCCAGCACGGCCCCGGCCGCCTGAAAACGTCCCACCAGCGTCTTCCGGAATTCCGCCACCGTCTGGCCCGCCGGCGCCGCGCCCCAGGAAGTGTGGACCATCCGGGGGCACCCCATGGCCGCGGCGAACTTCACCTGCTCTTCGAGCCCCTCCATGCCTTTCTTGAACGTCTCCTCGTCGCGCGTTGGGTTCACCGGAAAGCCGCTATACGCCGGCCGCAGCTTCAACTCCGCCAGCAGGGCCTTGGTGGCGTCGAGGCCCTCCTTCATCGCTCCGTTCAGATTGACGTCCACACCCCCGTACCCGGCCTTGGCCGCCAGTCGCGCAAAATCCGGCCACTGCACCCTGGCGAGCGAGCTGTTCAGCGAGATATACATGCCCGTGGCAGCGCCCGCCGCGCTGTTGGCCAGTCCCAGCGCGGCCCCCGCGCCGGCCGCCGTCCGCAGGAATTCTCTTCGGTCCATAATCGCCTCCGGCGCGGGGCGGGCGTTTACCGCGGCCTGCCCCGCCGCCCCATTTAGCCTAACTCCGCGCCACCGCCCGTGTCCCGCCCCGCCGCCGGATTTCCGGGTACGGATGCCGGCGCGCTGTAGTAGCCTGGGAAAAACATGCTGAAACCGACGAGGTTGAGGATGACGAGACGTTTCATCGCCCCGTGGCTGTGCGCGGTGGCGCTGGCTGCTCAGCCGGCGCCGCCCACCGCCGCGAATCCGGCCGGCATCGTCCTGGCCAACGACAAACTCGAGCTGACCATCGGCGCCGCCGGCGGCCGCTTCTCCAGGCTTCTGCTCCGCGAAGGGGAACCCCTGAGCCCGTTCGCGGCCATGGGGCATTTCCTGGCGCTAGACGGTTTCGGGACGCCATCCGCCGAAGAGCGGGCGGCCGGCATGGCGAATCACGGGGAGGCCGGCCAGATCCCCGCGAAGGCGATCGCCAAACAGGAGTCCGGCCCCGTGCGCTCTTTCACTTTGCAGCTCTGGCTCCCGCTGGCCCAGGAAACCCTCACCCGCACCGTGGAAATAGCGGACGGCGAGAACGTGGTTTACGTCACCAGCGAACTGGAGAGCGCCATCGCAGTGGACCGGCCGGTGTCCTGGGCCGAACACGTCACTCTGGGACCACCGTTCCTCGAACCTGGGAACATCACCATCGACATGCCCGCCACGCGTTGCCGCGTGCGCGCCGAGAAGGCCGGCTCGACCGGAAAGCTGGCCTATCTGAAGGATTTCGATTGGCCCATGGCGCCGCTGACCAAAGGCGGTTTCGTGAACCTTCTGACCGTTCCGGTGGGCGAGACTTCCCTCGACCTGGCAAGCTGCCTGATGGACCCCGCCCGGAGGTACGCCTATGTAACCGCTCTGCGCACCGACAAGCAATTGCTCTTCGGCTACGTATTCCGGCGTGAAGAGTATCCATGGCTGATGAATTGGATGAACTACTCGGGCAATACGCGCGCCGCGCGGGGAGTTGAGTTCTCCACGCAGCCTTTCGACGTGTCCCACCGGGAGACCGTGGACGCGCATGAGATGTTCGGCGCGCCGACCTACAAGTGGCTGCCCGCGAAGTCCAAGCTACGCACACGGTTTCTGTTCTTCTATTGCCGTGTTCCCGCCGATTTCACGGCGGTGGCGGATGTGCTGGTCGAGGACGGCCAAGTCAAGATCAAGGACAAGTCGGGCAAGATGGCGGCCCTGAACGCGCGCCTCCAGCTATAGCCTTCTAAGAAACAGCGCGGCCGATGGAGAGGGTCTTTGTCCAGCTTTCGTGAATCGTGTAAGCTGATACTTGGCTTCGGCCGGGGCTCCGGCGCGATGGCCATCGGCATTGAGAGCGTTCGCGCCCGCCGTGAAGCAGGAGGAGTACACAAGAAATGAAGATCACTTCCGCAGTGTTGCGCTCCGCGCTGGCCGTTGTTACCGGCGCCTTCGCCGTCGCAACGCTTCAGGCCCAGGCCGGGGTCCGTCCCGTGCCGCGCATCGTCGAGAAGAACGGACGCTTCGCTCTGTTGGTGGACGACGCCCCATTTCTGATCATGGGCATCGAGGATCTGACCATGGGCGATTGGCCGCCGCGGCCTACCATTTGGCCCGCCCTGGAATACATGCATGTAAACACCGTCGAAATAGCCGTCTACTGGCAGGATTTTGAACCGCAGCCCGGAAAGTACGACTACGCGGTGATCGACAGGCTCCTCGAAGCGGCTCGCAAGCATGACGTTCGCCTGGTGCCGCTCTGGTTCGGAAGCTACAAGAACGGCCATCCGCACTATATGCCCGACTGGATGAAGCTGGACCCCGTCCGCTATCCGCATGCGCTCGACAGGAAGGGCCAGGCAGTGGACTCGCCTTCACCCTTCGCGACCACTTCGCTCGAGGCCGACAAGCGCGCCTTCGCCGCTCTGCTCGGCCACCTGAAGGAAGTCGATCCGCAGCGCACGGTAATCATGGTGCAAGTGGAGAATGAGACCGGCAACTGGAGCTCGGTCCGCGATTTTTCCCCGGCCGCGCAGAAGTACTTTGCAGCGCCTGTTCCACCCGAGATTCTCAAGGCCATGCATGTGGGAGCCACGTCGCCGTCTCCAAGCTGGGAGCAGGCTTTTGGTCCCAATGCGGACGAGTACTTCAACGCCTGGGCCGTGGCCAGATACGTGGGGCAGGTGGCCGAGGCGGGAAAGGCCGTTTATCCGCTGCCCATGGTGGCCAACGTGGCCCTGCGCGACCCGTTGCATCCCGGTCCTGCCGGCTCTTACGAGAGCGGCGCCCCCACCGACAACGTGCTCGACATCTGGAAAGCCGCGGCTCCAGCGATCGATATTCTGGGGCCCGACGATTACCAGAACAATCCCGCCGCCTATGTGAAAGCTCTGGAGCTGTATCACCGCAGCGACAATCCCTTGTACCTGCCGGAAACCGGCTGTCCCAACTGCGCCCGTTTTTTCTTCACGGGACTTGGCCTGAATACCATAGGATTCTCGCCGGCCACGGATGTTACCACTCCGTCCCTGTTGGGCGCGCAAGCTGGAATCGCGGCCGCACAGGCAGGCAACCCGGGCGCGTGGGAAGATTACAAGCCGGTGGATGATTTTCTGACCACCTGGGGAATGAACTTCCGCTTGATCGGTCCCATGCAGCGCGAGATTGCCCGGCTCAGTTTCGAAGGCAAGCTCCAGGCCGTGGCGGAAGAACAGGGCAAGCAAAAGGAGATTCTGCCTTGCGGAACCTGGAATGCCGAGGTCACGTTTGGCGCGTTCCGGCATGGCGGCAGCCCGCCCGCGGAGAATCCAAAGCCGACCGGGCGCGTTCTGGTGGCCCAACTTGGCGACAACGAGTTCCTGGTGACCGGATACTATTGCCGCATCGACTTCCGTCCCGCCGGCACGGAGCAGCAAAGAAAGTCGCAGCCTGTCGTCCTGGGGACCGATGAGACCCCGTCCGCTCTGATTGCGGGCGTTTGGCAGCACCGTCAGTTCCTCCGCCTCGATCAGGTGATTTGGGAAGACGGCGCCTTCAAGCGCGTTCGCACCACGGGCGGAAGAGGCGGTGAGACAAACGGCCTCTACTTTGGCGAGACGCCCGTCGTGTTGCGCGTCTCACTCACCACGTATTAGAGGCTGCGCCCGCGCCGGCCGACCGGGGGCGCCTCCCGTCACCTGCTCAGCGGTAGCGGTACAGCGTGAAGCGCTGGATGCTCTTGGCGTTCGTCGGAGACCAGCAGCATCCCGACTTTTCCAGCATCAGGAAGTTGCCCTCGTCGCTGTCGTCCCCGTTCAGCTTGCGTCCGGGAACCCAGCGGCCATTGACAAAAGCGCCTTCTTCCACGGTGGCCAGTCCGGCGCGCTCGGGCCCCGGCCCATTGGGAGAAAACCTGACGGTTACGCCGCTGCCGGCGGCGACGAACTCCTCCGGCCCGGTGGCAATGAGAATCGCCGCCGCGGGGGGCGGAGGATCCGGCGGCGGCGCCACGCCGAACATCTTTGGCTGCCGATAAAACGAGACTTCGAGCGTATAGTTCCCCAACTGGATCTTCTGCGGCGGGTCGTTGGGGCTGCGCAGCAGAACGGCGGACATGGTCCCATTGCCCTGGTGTTCCGCAATCAGCGGCGCCATTTGCGCGATCAGGTCGAAGCTCGAGATCAGATCGTTGTCGGGATGCGGAATCCTGGGGTCCTCGAGCCCCATAATCGTCCAGCCGATGGCATCGTGGCGCCCGAAAACATAGAGCACCCTCGCGGCGCCATCCGCTCCACCCATATTCTCGGGTATGAACAGCGGGTTCCCGGACCGGCTGTACTTTTCGCACCAGGCCGTGAAGTCCCGGTCGCTGTAAGCGTCGGGCGAGAGCATATCGATTCGCGGCCCGCCGGCTCTCCAGACGTCCAATAGGTCGGCCATGGGGCCGCCGATGGCGAAAGACCCCCTTCTTCCCGTCTTCACCGCGTCGGCGATGGAGGACGTTCTCGACAGCGCCGCGTTCACGTACATCGGTATCGGGTATTCGGCTTTGCCCGCTTCGGCTACCCGGCCGATGTAGCGGGCATAGTTCCAGGCCATGAAGATCTCATCCGTCGCCGCGTTCCGGCCGAATACCTCTTCCCAGGTTCCGGAGGTCTTGAAACCGGCCGCCTCCCACACCTGGCGAAACTCCGGTATGAGCGTGTCCTTGTGCTGCTGAAGGTAGTCCATCAACTCTTTCGGAACCGGTCCCGCGAAAGCCTTTTCGGCCGCCGGCGAGCGGTCTCGAGAGCCCCCCGACATTCCCACTTCGTTTTCCAACTGGATCATGACGACCGTGCGCCGCTGGCCGTCCACGGCCTTGACATGCCGCATCAGGGCCGCAAAGGCGCGGGCATCGGCGTCGCGGTTGGCGTCGCTCGAGGGGCTGAGCAGCTCGATGCTCCTGCCCTCGCCGACCTGGGCGCGCGGAAACCGCTCGAAATCCCTTTTCACCCAGTCGGGCGGGTAGCTGGACGTACCGTTCTTCCAGCTTGCGAACCACAGAAGCACGAGACGCAGGTTGTGACTCTGCGCATCCCGGATGATGCCATCCACCACACTGAAATCGAACTTCCCTTCCTGTGGTTCCACCTGGTTCCAGGCCACGGCGGCCAGCACGGTGTTGAGCTTGGCCTCGACGAGCTTGGGCCATATCGGCTTCATATACTCGACGCTGGTGGCGCTGTTGTTGGTCAATTCTCCCGCCAGAACCAGAAACGGCTTCCCATCCACGATCAATTGGGTCGCGGTTCCCCGCTTTTCGAGATGGGGGATGGGCGCGGCGGCCGGGGTTTGCGCGCTGCCAGCGGCGGCCAGCGCGAACAGAAGGATCGAGAAATGCGGAATTCGATGTCTCATGGCGGATGTCCGGGTCATAATCTCTGAAGCATTGTAATGCATGGTGCGCCGCCTCGCACAAGGTGCTAGCATTCTGTGGGTTCGTCCAACCGCTCCCTGACGGTCGCGGCTCGCCAGACCGATAACGAGCCGCCGTTCCCGGCAAGCGCGGAAGTAGAAGTTACGGCAGCGAAAGGAGATCTTATGACTCTGCCGCACACGTACGGAATGGCGTTGATGCTCACGGTTCTGACCATGCTGTGCTGGGGCTCGTGGGCCAACGTGCTCAAGATCGCCAAAGGCTGGCGCTTTGAGCTGCTCTACTATGACTACTCCATTGGAGTGGCGCTGGGCGCGGCCCTGGCTGGGTTGACGTTCGGCACGTGGGGATCGGATGGACTCCGCTTCGTGAACGATCTGGCGCATGCGGGCAGCATCAATATTCTCTGCGGGTTCGCCGGCGGGGTGGTTTTCAATCTCTCGAACATCCTGGTGGTGGGGGCCATCGCCGTGGCGGGCATGGGGGTGGCGTTCCCCATCGGCGTGGGCCTCGCTCTGGTGGTCGGCGTCATCTGGAATTACATCGTCAACCCCCAGGGGAATCCGCTGCTGCTGTTCCTTGGCGTCGCCCTCATCGTGGGGGCCATCGTGGTGGACGCCATCGCCTACCGGGCGCATGCCGTCACAGGGAGCGCCGCCGGGGACAAGCGGGATGCCGACGCCAAACGCGCGGCCACCTGGAAGGGGATCAGGCTGAGCATCGCCGGCGGCCTTCTGATGGGAATGTTCTACCCGCTGGTGGAGATCGGCAAAACCGGCGAGAAGGGACTGGGACCCTACGCGGTGGGATTCGTTTTTGGCCTGGGCGTGCTGGTTTCGGTTTTTGTGTACAACCTCTACTTCATGCGGTTTCCGATCGAGGGCCCGCGCCTGAGTTTTGGAGATTATTTGAAAGGGAACTGGTGGGTGCATTTTTTGGGAATCGTGGGCGGCGCGATGTGGATGACCGGATCGCTGGCGAACTTCGTGGCCGCCAGCGCCCCGAAGGCGCTGCAGGTGGGACCGGCGATCAGCTACGCCATCGGGCAGGGATCCACCATGGTGGGGGCGCTGTGGGGCGTCCTGGTGTGGAGGGAATTCGCGGGAGGCGGAGCGCGAGTAACGCGGCTGCTTGTGCTCATGTTCGCGCTCTTCGTGACTGGCCTGGCGGTGGTTTCCATCGCGCCGCTCTATGCCGCCAAATAGCTCGGCGATGGTAAGAGGCCAGGGCAAGCTAAAGCATGCCCCACCCCGGCGCGCATGGATCTATTTGGTGGGCATGCTTTAGCTTGCCTTGGCCGGCCGAAGGCCGGGCGCGGATGAGATTTGACTATCGTGGAACCACTGCTCCTCGGCATCGATGTCGGAACCAGCTCGGTGAAAGCCGTCCTGCTGGACCTTCGCGGAAACCTCCGCGCCGCTTGTCAAGCCGAATATCCGCTCCACCACATCCGTCCGGCGTGGGTGGAGCAAGACCCCGAAGACTGGTGGCAGGCAACGTGCGCGGCGATTCGCGAGGCGCTGGCGAAGGTCCCGCACGGGCCGGAAAGGGTCCTGGGGCTGGCCGTGAGTTCCCAGGCGCCCACCCTGTTGCCGCTCGACCGCTCCGGCCGGCCGCTGCGCCCGGCGATGATATGGATGGACCGCCGCGCCGAAGCGGAGGCGGCGAGCCTGACCGAACAGCTTGGGGCGGCGGAAATCCACCGCATCACCGGCAACCGGCCCGACGCTTTCTACGTGGCGGCGCGCTTGCTGTGGCTGCGGAATCACGAACCGGAGATTCTCAAGGGCGCCTGGCAGTTCGTTCAGGTGAACGGGTACATCAACTACCGGCTCACCGGACGGCTGGCCATGGATCCGGCGCACGCGGTGCTTTTGCAAATGCGCCACTACGCCAGCGGAGCGTGGTCCGAAGCTCTCTGCTCCGCCTGCGGGGTGGAACCGGCGCAGTTCCCCGAGGTCATCGAGGCCGCCGCCGTTCAGGGAGAAGTCACCGTCGCGGTTGCCGAAGCCACCGGCCTTAGAGCCGGTACTCCGGTGATGGCCGGGACAGTGGACAGCCCCGCGGCGGCGTTGGAGGCGGGGGTGGCCGAACCCGGCATCGCCGTCGAGATGACGGGAACCTCCACGGTGGTCATCATGCCCAATGACCGCGGACTTACAGAACCGGCGCTGATCGCCATGCCGCACGTCCTGCCGGGAATCCACCTGCTGCTTGGCGCCATGGTCTCTTCGGGCGGTTGCCTGCGTTGGTTCCGGGACCAGCTTGCACAGCCCGAAGCGCGGGCCGCCATTGAGGAGGGGGCCGACGCGTTCGATCTGCTGACGCGGCAGGCGGCGCAGGTGGGACCGGGCAGCGACGGGGTGATCTTCCTTCCCTACATGATGGGGGAACGCTCGCCTTTATGGCATACCAACGCTCGCGGAGTTTTCTTCGGCCTCTCACTGGCCACCCGCAAGGCGGCGCTGGTGCGCGCCATCCTGGAGGGCGCCGCCTTTGCGCTTCGCCATAACGTGGAGGTGGCGGAGCGCGCCGGCGCCGAAGTCCGGGAGATGCGAAGCGTGGGCGGCTGCAGCCGCGCCGATCTGTGGAACCAGATCAAGGCGGACGTATTGGGACGGCCGCTGCTGCTGCCTCGCACGTCGGTGGGCTCTCCTTTCGGCGCCGCGATCCTGGCCGGAATGGGCGCCGGGGCCTTCGCCGACGTTCGGAAATCACTACTTGAGATGGTACAAATCGGCAGACGCTTCGAACCGAACCAGGCCAATCACGAAAGGTATTCGGAGACCTACCAGGTATATCGGGATATCTACGAGCATCTCAAGGGCGATTTCGATCGCGCCGCCGCCATCACCCCGTGAACCGTCTTCAGAAGCTCGATGGTTCGCGCGATTTCGGTCGCGGCGTCCCGCTCCGACCACCCGAGAACCGGCGACACGATGGCGGCCAACTCTTCCAGCACGGGCCGGTTCACCTCGCCCAGCAAGGCCATCAGGGTTCGCCTCAGAATCAGATCGTCGAGGTGAATCACCCGCTCGTGGAGCGCCAGGAATTCGATTTCCCGGCGGGAGTAGCCGGCGTGACAGGCGAGCGGCGCATCCGGGCCGGCTTGTAGGTAAACAGCGACTCGATCCGCCCCCGTGCCATAGCGCTCCAGCAGCGTGGCGAGCCGCTCTTGAGGCAGCCCTGTCCCCTCCGGCGTCCTGGGATAGCCCTTGCCGCCGCCGATGGGAAGATCGGCCGAATCGCGGACGCGCGGACGTCCCAGCGCCCGCAGGATTTCGTTCGCCACCTGCTGGGCCAGTGCGCGGAAGGTGGTCCACTTTCCGCCCACCAGCGAGTAGATCGGGAACTCGATGCCGTTGCCCGGGGGCAAAACAGGGTAGCTGTGGTCGCGGCTGATCTGGCCCGGGGTGAGTGCGTCGCTGCGCGGCAAAGGCCGGACGCCGCAGAACCGGAAGACGACGTGCGAGCGGTCCACACGGATGGACGGGAAGGCCAGCCTCATGGCTTCGATAATGTAGTCCACCTCGGCTTGGTCGCAGACCGCCTCCGGATCTTCCGTCGGGATATCGGTGGCCCCGGCGATGATCTTGCCATGGACCGCATAGAAGATGCAGATGCGGCCGTCCCGGTTGACGAAGTAGATCATCTCGTCGCCGGTCGCTGCCGCCAACTCGGGGTGGTCGAGCACGATGTGCGAACCCTTGGTACCGCCGATGAAGCGGGATTCGCGCCCCAGGCCGCGATTGGTGAAATCGATCCAGGCGCCGGTGGCGTTGACCACGATTTGAGGCCGCACTTCGCGGGTCTCGCCGGAGACCTCGTCGCGCAGAACCACGGCGCCGCCGGCGGCGCTCTGAAACCGGACGTAATTCAGCGCGCGCGCCTCGGAGCACGCGGCTTCGGCGTCCTGAACCAGTTCCAGGCACAACCGTTCCGGATACGTGATCTTGGCGTCGTAGTAGGTCGCGGTGCAGATTATCTCGGGATTCAAAGCCGGACGCAGGGCCAGGGCCGCGCGCCTGAGGTGGAACTTGTGTCGCGGCAGCGGGGATTCGCGGCCGGCCAGGGAATCGTAGAGCATCAGCCCGGTCTTGATAAGCAGCGCTCCTCGATTGCCCGGCTTGGCGGGCCATCCCAGCAGATTCCGAATGGCGGGAACCATCCCGGCTGTCCAACTGAAGATCGGAATCGTGGTGGGCAGCGGCTTGACGTAGTGGGGCGCGCTTCTCAGCAACCGGTTGCGCTCCCGCAGAGACTCGCGCACCAGGCGAAATTCCGCGTTCTCCAGATAGCGCAGGCCGCCGTGAATGACACGCGTCATGGCGGAGCTGGTTCCGGCGCAGAAGTCGGACTTCTCCACCAGCAGGACATCGATCCCTTGCAGCGCCAACTCGTTGAGCAAGCCGATTCCGTTGATGCCGCCGCCGATTATCAGAACGGAGACGTCGGGGTGGCTTCGAAGCGAGACGAATTCTGGCCGCATGCGGGTTCCGGGGAACTGAAACTGTATCACAGATCCGGGTGGAAGGGCCGATGTGTGTGGGGTCGTGTGTGGGGCCAAGCCTTCGGGCTTGCCGCCGGCCTTTTGGCCGGCGTTTTTCGCGCCGACGCCAGACGCCGGGCAGAAGCCCGGCGGCAGGCTGAAAGCCCGACCCCACTCAGTCTTTGCCGCGCGGTTTCCCGGCGAGGCCCATCTTGTCGATTTCGTTGAAATAGACCCGGCGCTCCTCGTCCATGGCGAGATTGGAGAGAATCACCGCCGTTGCATTCCGCAGGCCGGCCTCCAGGTCGGCCTTGGGGCTGTCGCCGGCGCGGCAACTTTGGAAGAAGCTCTCCATCTGTACGTCCACCGGATTGCGATCTTCCTCCGGATGCGTCAGTCCCTGGGAGTACAGCCAGCGCCGCAGGAATTTCAGCTCTTTCCCCAGGAAGGATTCGTCGCCGGTCATCTGGTCCCGCTCGAGCAGCAGGGGGAAGCCTTTCTTCGGGTTGCCGGTACTTCCCAGGGTGGCGCCCCCGATGAGCGGCGGCTCTACATAGTCCGTCCCCCTGGTAACCAGCGCCGCCCGCGGCTCGTAATACCACAGGGCGATGGAGGGCTCCTCCTCCGACCCGATGGTGATTTCGATCGTGCCGCCGGCGCCCATGATAGTTTCGCCAAACTCGGCTCGCGCTCCGCCGAACAACGGCAGGTGCTGGTTGGTGCTGATGGCGCTGTAAGTGAGCTTCTGCCCCTTGGGATAGCGGTAGATAAGCTGAATGTTGTCGTAGATGTCGCGGCCATCCCGAATGAACTCCCGGCCGCCCACCCCGATGACGTACTCCGGCTGGGCGTTAAACATCCAGGAGGCTACATCGATCTGGTGCGAGCCCAGCTCGCCCGCCAACCCGGCCGAGAACTCCCGGAAAATCATCCAATAACGGTACCGTTCGCTAGCGGGGTCCGGCGGAATGCGCCAGCCGGGGTTCCTGTGCCACTGCGCGGCGATATGCGTCACGTTGCCCAGCAGGCCCTTGGCGACCATCACTTTGGCGATCTGGTAAAACCTGCTGTAGCGCCGCTGGAACCCGGTCTGAATTACCTGTTTCGGGCACTGGGCGGCCAGCGCCCGCAGGGCGTGGACTTCCTCCGGCTTGAAGACCAGCGGAGGCTCGCAGAAGACGTGCTTGCCGGCTGCCAGGGCATCCCGCGCGATGGGGAAATGAGTGGACAATGGCGTGGCGATCACCACCGCGTCGATGTCCTTGCGGTCCAGCAGCTCGCGGTAGTCTTGGTAGCCCCGCGGATTCGAGCCGGCGGCCACAACTCCGGCCTTCAGGTTCGATTCGTCGACGTCGCACACCGCCGCGCAGCGGCAGCCCGCCAGCCCCGCCATGTGGCGCAGCAGGAGCCGGCCTTGCGCGCCGGCGCCAATGGCGCCGAAAGCCACCCGGTCGCCGGCCGCGCTCAGGGTCTCGATGGCGCCTGCCGCGACGCCCCCAACCTTCACAAACTCCCGCCGCGATAAATAGTCCATAGGATGCGCCGCCTAAATATTCAGCGTCTGCCGGGCGTACTCGATGCACTTCAGATTGTTATCGTCCTCGAACTTGACCGCCGCCTCGGGGTCCAGACCCGAAATGCGCGGCAGCGGCTTCTTGGGCGGGTTCCGATGAAGCATAGCGAGGATTTTGGCGAGATCCCGTCCGGGAAGGAAGCTGGAGGAATCGTCGAAGGTCGCCCAGTATTTGTCGGTAAATACGGGAATCTTGAGCGGGTCGGCCGTGGTCACGTCGAGATAGAAGGGCATATTCGGATCCTTCTCGCGCAAGATCCGGACCATCTCCTTCAGATTGAGAATGCCTTCCCCCAAGACGACCTCGGACAGCAGGAAGCCGTCCTCGTAACTGTCGATGGCCATGTCCTTGACATGGCACATGAGGATGTAAGGGGCCAGTATCCGGACCGTATCCATGGGATCTTCGCAGAGGGCCATACTGGCCCCAAAGTTGAAACAGACGCCGACCCACTCGCTGCCCAGCCGCTTGAGCCAGTCGGCTTGCTCGGCCGCGCGCCAGCCCCGGTAATTCTCGATCGCCAGCTTGATCTGGTTCCGGCGCAAAATAGGCTCGGCCAGAGCGATGGTGTTCCTGGTCCGGTCAAAATCCCTTTGGAACGCCTGGCGGTTGTCGAACTGCTCGTAACGCGACTGCGTCATGGCCGCGTGGAGACAATACGCCCCGGCGGTTTTGCAGGACTTCAGGGCATTGTCGAAGCGAAACAACTGGCTCTCCTCGCCTGGAAACTGAGGCGCTCCCAGGACGAGCTGCATGCCGTACCCCTCGACTCTCTTGCGCAGCTCCTTGGCGGTGTCGAGGTCGATGGCCTCGAGCGAAGTCTGCACGCCGCCCAAGCCGATTCGATGGCAGTGCTCGACGATGTCGAAGGAACTCGCTCCCGCGCGCCGCGCGCGCGCGCCGAAAGCCGCGGGCGTCCCGCCCATGCGGGTCTTCGCCGGCTGCGCCACGGCGACCGGGGACATCGCTCCAAACCAGGCCGGCGCGGCTCCGGCCATGGCGAGAATCTCTCTCCGTGTCATCGCAAACGTCTCCAATGGCCCAGGGTAGGACAGACCATCGTTTCTTGTGGTCTGTCAAGTCCAAAAGACTTCCCGAAGTTGACAGACGACAGAAACCGATCGTCTGTCCCACAAGTTAACAAGCTACGGCGCCTTCTTCGCGGTCATATCCCAGGTGCGGTCGCTTCCCGCGAAGGAGACCGTAAACTTGATCTCGTTCCCGGAAACCTGGCCGGTGTAGGTGAGCGCCACTTCGCGGTTTCCAATCTTCTGAGCTAGTACGAACGAGACGTTGTCGCCGTTCACCTTTCCCTCCCGGATTTGTAACTCGCCTCCCTCGCTCTTGACCGCGCCGGTCAGAGTGGTTCCGTCCTGCTTGAAGGTGAACGTGTTATGTCTCGGGGAACCGCCGCCGTAATCCGCCCAGTCCGCCGTCCACTGCCCGCTGATATCGGCGGCCCAGGCGAACGCCGCGCACAGAATGAATAACAGAACTGCCCGCGAGGCTCTGTGACTTGTCATAGAGAATTCCTCCCATCGGGCCGGGCATGCCCGGCCCCTACCGAGGCCGGGTGTAGGGGCCGGGTATGCCCGGCCCTCGCGCAGTCACGCAGCCCCGGCGCCAGGCGCCTCGTCATACATACTCCCAATCCCGTAGCCATTGGTGCCCGGGGCTGAGCCGGGCCCACATGTCTCGCGTGGCGCGGTCGAGCTCGGCCTTCTCGTTCAGGTCCAACTGCCGGCGCTCGCGGATGGCCTGCACCGCGTTGTCCACCTGGTGAATGTTAATCAGGCCGGGGATCGGCGCGGTGATGGCGGGATTAGAGAGGATGTAGCGCAACGCCATGCGCGCGCGCCGGTCGTCGGCCTCCGCGTGCGGGTCGTTGGGGAAGCTGGTCCCCGCGAACAAGGAATTATCCGCGAACGGTTTGATGCCGAACGAGCCCACGTTATTCTCCCTGATGGCGTCGAACAAGCTGTCCGTCGGGAGTTCCTTGCTGCCCGCGGTGTAGGGGAAGATAACCACTTCGATCTGTTTCGGGTACGACTCGATCATGGACTTCAGCCACACGCGGTTGTGCGACGAGACGCCCGTAAACCGCGCCTTGCCCTGCTGCTTGGCCTTCGCCAAGCCTTCCACCGTGGCGGTTTCCACCCGCTCCAGCTCGCCCAGGTCCGGAACGCCCTCCATGGGCAGCGCGATCCGCCAGAGGTCCACGTAATCGAGCCCCGACTCCTTGAGGTTTTCCTCGAGACCTTCGAGCAGCTTGCCGGCGGTGCGGAACTGCGGAGAGCGCGGCTCCTTCTGCCACCACGCATAGCCGAAATAGAACTTGTCCCGCCGCCCCTTGAGCAACTGGCCGTAAGCCACAACCTCGGGCGCCGCCATGGCGTCCAGGTAGTTGATGCCGCACTCGATGCAGTGGGCCAGGACGCGGTCCCGGGATTGCATGAAGCCGGGTATCTTGGGATAGGAAAAATCGCTGTCGGAGTAACGCGCGGGAGCGTTCTTCCCGAGCTCGATTTCGATCCGCTTCCAGTGCCCACCCAGCGAAATGGCGGATACCATGAGACCGGTTTTGCCCAGTTTCCGGTATTCCATGTTGGGGTTGTAGTTCAGTATGTTCTTGGTCGCCGCCTGTTTGGCCGCCGCCGGAGCTTTCGCCCGGTCCGGCGCCTTGGCCTTAGAGGGCGTTTGGGTCTGAGCTTCCGCGCCGCCGGCAAGAGCGCCGGCCGCGAGCGCGCCCGCGGCCAGGAAGTCCCGGCGATCCATCTCGTGTCTGGCCATGATTACCTCTTCTGGGGCGTTATTTCCGTCACCCACGCCTAAAAATACACCCTGGCGCCGATGGGAACAACCCTGCCGGCGCGAAATTCAGGTCTTTAATTCCACTACCACCGCTTCGATCGGCCTGTCGCTCAGGTTTTCCACCTTGTGCTTGCAGGGGCCGCTCCAAACGAAATCCCCCGCCTTGTGCTGTCCCATCTCGACTTTGCCCTCGGGCGAGGTCTCGCGCACGTTCTGGTCCGTGAGGTAGACCACCACGTGGTTGAGCGCGTGCTCGTGCATCGGCGCGCTCCGCCGCGGGCCAATCCTGATGCGGATCACCCGAACCTGGCTGTTTTCGAATTCCAGCTTGCATTCGCTGGGATCCACCCGCAACGGGTCGAGAGCGGCGCTCGCTGCCTTGCCGGGATCGGGCGCCTTCTTGATTCCGATGTCGACGAGGACTACCGAAACGCTATCCAGGACCCTCATGCTCTCCGGGATTTCCGAAGTGTGCATCCCGCTGGCCGGGCTCCATTTGACGTCGCCGGCCGCCCATTTCAGGGTCACGTCCTTGCCGTCCAGGTAATGCAGCACCTCGCCGCCGTCCTGGAAGTAGATCATCACGCGGTTGAATTTGTGGTCGTGCGGCTGGCCATGCCGCTCGTTGATCAGCACATAATCGTTCTCGAAGGTGGAGCGCGCGTTCTGCGCCACCAGCATGGCCCCCGCAAAAAGACAAAGCGCGAATGCCCGTTTCGCGCATGATCGTAGCAGTCGCATGGGCCTATTATACGGCTGTCCAGCGGCGGAATCGGAGCCGATTTTCCGGTTTGCACCGGCGTCAGCCACAACCATGCGCCTGTGTATATACTGAACAAGAGCCGGGAGTCCAAAACGGAAATTCCGGATCAGGAGAATTCAGTGTCAAAACGAGAATTTTCGCGTCGCAAATTGTTTGGCGCTTCCGCGCTCGGCGCTGCCGCGGTGGCAGCTCTGGCCGATCCCGGCGAGGCGGCCGCCCAGGCGGTGGGAGTCAAGAAGGCCGATTTGCCCGACCTCACCATTAAGGAAGTCAAGGTCTACGTCGCCAACATCGGCAATGTCCGCCGCCTGAACAGCTCCGAGAGCGGGGAGATTGCCTCCATCGTGACCAACAGCGGCATAGAGGGCAACATGACCCTCGGCAATCGAGGAAACCCGCCGGGTTTCCTGGAATATGCCAAGCGCCGGGTGCTGGGCAAGAGCGCCCTGGACGTGACCACGATCACGCGCGTTCCCAACACCAAGCGTTTCAGCGCCTATGGGGCGCTCGAGTCCGGCCGCGGTCCGGCGGGACCTCCGCCCGCGGGCGCCGGCCAGGCTGGCGGCGGACGCGGCGCGGCGCCGGCGGGCGCGGGCGGGCGCGGCGGCATGGGCGGCGGCGGCCAGGCCGGCGCTGGGCAGGTTTACCAGCACGACTCCATCATCGACGTCTGTCTCTGGGATATCCTCGGCAAGACGGTGAACCGGCCCATCTACAAGCTTCTGGGCGGCACGAAAACGCGCGTGATGGCCTACGCCAGCTCGCAACACCTGCCCACCGTCGAGGATTTCGCCCCCGACGCTCTGAAGGCTAAGGCGGCGGGTATTCGGGGTTACAAGATCCACCCCGGCGGCGGACAGTCGGCGAATGCCGCTCCACGCGCCAGCTATGTGGGCCACATGGAAGAGATCCGGCAAGTCCGCAAGGCCGTGGGCGACGATTACCCCCTCATGTTCGACCCGGTCCAGGGCTACAACGTCTTCTCGGCGCTGAAGGTCGGACGGCTGCTCGAGGATCTGGGCTACATCGCCTTCGAAGACCCCATTCCCACCACCGATATCGAGGGCCTCATCGAGTTGGCCCGGGCGCTCGATGTTCCCCTCAACATCGGCGAGTTCATCATGAGCATCAACGGCTTCGGCGACTACATCAAGCGGGATGCGCTCGATATCGTGCGGTTTATCGCGGACAACATCGGCGGGATCACCGGAGGCATGCGCGTGTGCCAATTGGCCGAAGCTTTCGGCATGGAATGCCAGCCGCACAACTGGGGCAACCCGATGGACCTGGCGGTGCACTTCCAGCTCGAACTGGCGGCCAACAACAACTACTGGTTCGAGATGCCCTGGCCCATGGAATACGTGGACCGCGTTTACCACAAGGACAAGTTCCGGGTGGACCGGGACGGCTACGTCAACGCGCCCACCGAGCCCGGACTCGGGTATCCGATCGACCGTGACGCGCTCGACAAGATCATGGTCCGCATCGACACGTAAGGGCCTCTCGTTTCAAGTCGACGCCTCGGGCCGGCCACGCGGCACAGAGGTGATGTCCTCGGGTGAAGCTCCGGAGGAGCGAAAGAAAGTAGCCGGCGTGACCCGTGGGCGAATAGCGAAATCGACCAAGCCCCGGTAGGGGCGAAAGAACCTCTTCCGCCCCCTCCGGGGGCTGCCACGGTCGCTCATGACCGGCCGGGGACATAGTTGACACTTTAGACCGGCGACATGGTTGACAACGTTTCAGATCCGGAAGTGTGGTTCATCGAAGTGGCAGAGAATCCCGGCTGCCCCCTTTTCCTTCTATCAG
>Ga0326727_10007613_pt1 | contig 28422 bp, 23 predicted proteins | sample MB2enrmetagenome_FD_207643 | JGI IMG/M metagenome (GOLD analysis project Ga0326727, IMG submission 207643) | Lab enriched peat soil microbial communities from McLean, Ithaca, NY, United States - MB29MY | ecosystem: Environmental > Terrestrial > Soil > Wetlands > Peat | place: USA: New York... | reverse complement strand
AAGCGCGGACCAAAGAGGCTCTCGATCAGGCCATTGCTCAGTTGCTGCCCCTGCTCACTGCCGAGGATGCACAAGCGTGGTTCCGCCTCCCATTTAATGCTCTACAGCAATAGGAGAAATGCTCTAAAAGCTCTCCGCCTGAAAGGCGGAGGTTTTAAACCTGGCGATGGAGAATAAAACCAGTGGTGGGACCGCAGGCCCTTCGATTGCGTTTGTCGCAGGGAACGCGACAAACTCCGCTCAGGATGACAGATTTGTTTTCCAGTGAACTGTAGAGACAGGACTTAAGATCGGCGTCCTGCCACTCAATACGCAACCGATCTCCTACATTGGGTTGGCAGCAGCTGGCAGTGTGAAGAGGAAACGGCTGCCCTTGCCGGGGGTGCTTTCGGCCCAGATGCGGCCGCCGTGCTGCTCGACAATGCTGCGGCAGAGGGCGAGGCCCAGGCCCGTGCCGCCGAGAGCGCGGGTATCAGAGGAGTCGCCCTGCTGGAAGCGGTCGAAGATATGTTCCAGCTTCTCGGGGGGGATGCCGCGGCCTTGGTCTTCAACGATGAAACAGACCTCGTTTGTTCCGAAACGCTGCGCGACCAGGCGGATCGTGGTCTCGGGAGGCGAGAACTTGATGGCGTTGGCGATCAGCTCGTTGAGCACTTGAAGGATGCGTTCCTCATCGGCCAGGACCGTTGCCGGGGAAGCATCGATGCGGAAGCCGATTTGGACCTCGCTGGCTGGCCCTTGAGCAACGTCGGCTGCGCGGCGCAGCAGGTCGACGGCCTCGACAGGCAGGCGATGCAGGGGCATCTTGCCCCTCTCTCCGCTCTCGAAGTCCAGGATGTCGTTGACCAGGCGCACCAACCGGTCGCAGTTGCCGATAGCCATGTTCAGCATCTGGTGCTGTTTCTCGGGCCGCTTGTCCAGCGCGCCGGAGACGATAAGCCCAAGCGAGGCGCGCAGCGAGGTAAGCGGAGTGCGCAGTTCGTGGCTCACCGTGGAGATGAACTCGTCTTTCATCCGCCCCAGGCGGCGGCGCTCGGAGATGTCCTGGAAGGCGACGACCATGCCCAAGATTTGTCCATCCTCTATGAGCGGGCTGGCGCTGTACTCGACGGGAATTGCGGTGCCGTCGTTGCGCCAGAAGACTTCATCGCGCATGCGGATGGCCTGGCAGCGGCGCATGCCCTGGAGAATGGGGCTGGTGGCTTTGGAGTAGGGCGTGCCGTCGGCGTGGCTATGGTGGATAATCTCGTGGATGTCGCGGCCGGTCAACTCGCGGGGGGTGTAGCCGAGAGTGTTCGCCGCGGCTTGGTTGATGAAGGTAAGGCGGCCCTCGAGGTCGATGCCATAGATGCCGTCTGCCACCGACTCCAGGATCAACTCGCGCTGGTGCTCGGCCAGGTGAAGCGCTTCCTCGGCCTCATGCTGCTCGGTTACGTCCATGCCGTGATTGATGACGAAGGGCCGTTCGCCGGGCAGCTCCATGCGGCGGCTGCGGAAAGCGATGCGGCGGAAGACGCCGTCGCTGCGGCGCACCCGCAACCGGCCCTGCCATTCTTCCCCGGCCCTCAGGGATTGCAAACCCTCGCGGAAGACGGCCGCGCAGCCGGTATCAATGAACAAATCGACTGATTGCCCAATCAGGTCTTTGACGCGGAAACCGAGCGTCTCGGCAGTGTAGGTATTCAGCGAGGTGAGCTGGGCATCCAACGTGCAGGTGAAGAGAAAACCGAGGCTGTTCTCCACCATCTGCCGGTAGCGCGTTTCGATGGAGAGCGGCACTGTTTCCATCTGCTGCCGATCGGTTGCATCCTGGCCGCAGACGATCAGGTACTGGATATTGCCATCCGATCCGGCCACCGGCCGCACGGTCCAGCTGATGCGCCGAGAGCTGCCGCTCGACGTCCTCCATGCCGTCTCTTGCAGGCCGGAGGCTTTTCCGTTCGCAGCCTCACGAAGCATGGCCGAGGCCCAGGTCCGCTCATCGGCTTCCAGAACCCGCTCGACAAACTGGCAGCCCACCGCGTCGGCCACAGTCAGGCCAGTCAACTGCAAAAAGGCGTTATTCAGCCGCACGATGCGGCCGCCTGTATCCAGCAGGGCGACGAGAAACGGAATCGCGTCCAATGCGGCGGTCACCAGGAGTCGTTCGTTGGTCAGAGCGCGCTCGGCCCGCTGCCGTGCCCGCCGGCCCTGCTCCTGGGAGATCATGTGCGAACAAAGTTCCAGCCGCGTGACCACCTGGCGGGCCAGTATCTCCAGCAAGCCGATGTGCTCCTGGTTGAACCAGTCTGGTTTCTGCGACAGCACCGCAAGTGAGCCAACCACCTTCTGTGTGCTGGTGATAAGCGGCACTCCGGCATAGGAGCGGCAAGGCTTTGCCTCGGCCAACGGGATTCCATCGGAAGGGAAGCGCGAATCCTGCCCGGCATCCGGGATCAGAAGCGGTTTGCCATTCTCCAAAATCCACCGGCAGGCGGTTGAAGAACCCGGCTGGTCGGGCGCCTTGAATCCAAACTGCGATTTAAACCACAGGCGATTAAAGTCCATCCAGCCTATGTAAGCGTAATCCGCGTCCAGCAATACGGCGGCAAGCTCGGTCAATTCGTCCAGAGCCGGGTCCGGGTAGCGGTCAAATAGCTCGAACTCCGGCCGCGAAGCCATTTCCTGGCCCTCCGACACACCTTGGCTCTGGACTGCACACATACAAATACGATACCAACAGTCAATGCCAGTTTCCGACAAAAATGTGGGAATTGTGGCACCTTAATCTAACACTTAAGGTGAAGAGCATGGCACAAAAGAGCTACTACTTAGATAATTCAATCTTCATGCACAGGGTTCATGCGAAAGTTACTAAAGGTACGAACCTCGCCGATTCTAGCGGCGTTGAAGATGCTCGCTTCTTGCAGCCACCGGCATCCAATGCGGGCGCATAGGAGGTTGCGCTTGGGGTGAGCCGGCAGTTTCCGTCGTCTTCACTTGCCGGGTGGCAGCCTGCAACAATCGCCGGCCTCTGGCGGTTCGTTGCTGCCAGCGTCCAGGACCACCTTCCAGTTGCCATCCGGCTGTTTTCGCCAGATGGTGATAAAGCGGCCCGAGGTGGCGACAGGATTGCCATTGACATCCTTGCTGTGTCCCTCGAAGTGGCTCCACGTATAACCAATATCGCCGGAAGGCCCCATCACAGCGTCGATCGGGGTCCAGGTGAGCTGGTAATCCTTGGGAGACCACGTGGTGGATTTGATAATGGCCACCCGGCCCACTAGCGGCGCCTGGCCGTTGCCCAGTACGACGCCGTCCTCGGCAAACCAGTCGGCAAAGGCCGCGCCGCCGCGTTCGGCCACATCCTTGGCAAAACGGGCTTCGAGATCGAAGAGCAGGACCTTGCCCGGCTTCACCGTGGGGTCGATGAGCGGATTGGGAGCGGCCTGTGCATCACCAGAGGGGAACGCCAATTGCCCAAAGCCCGCACTGGGCGCAACCATCGCCCCCGCCAACACCACCCTGTAAAGGATTCCTCTCCAGATTCCAGAGCCATTCCCAGCCATGGTTCCATCCCTCCCGTTCACCACGAAACGTCTACTTGCACATCGTACAACGGTGGGGTTCGGATGTGCGCGGCGCATCCGTCTTAGACAGACTGACCTTCAGGTCGTACCGTTGACTAAACAAATTCCATTCCGGGCTCGAGATGGCGACGATGGCTGCGGCGGGAGACAAGAAATCGACGGAGTTCAATCCGTTTACCGGCCACAACGGCAACCTTCGCACCGGAGCCGACGGCAACGTCTTCGCACGAGACAGCACTGGCGCCCACAAAACCATCCATGCCGGCGATGCACGTCAATCCGGCTTTTTCGCCCTCGGCCATACACTAAACTCCGCTCCTGATGATACTTTTGTGGTGCTTCGATCGCCTCAGTTTGCAGTGATAATTGCTCAGTGCCCGAGTCCGCCGCGTTGGTATACTGAAACCCGGCGGGATTCGCCCGGAAGGCCCGTCTAACCTGCAGGTTTTTCTCTTTTGGCTGTCCGGCCCTTTTCCGGGGGGAAGGAAGTACATGGGAACACTGCTCGCGACCATTCACTCGCCCGCCGACCTGAAGCGCCTGAATTATGCGCAGATGGAGGAGCTTGCGGGGGAGATACGCGAATTCCTCATTCAGACGTTGTCCAAGACCGGCGGTCACCTGGGCCCCAACCTGGGAGTTGTGGAGCTTACGCTGGCTCTGCACGCGGTCTTCACCACTCCCGAGGACAAGCTGCTCTTCGACGTGAGCCACCAGGCCTATATTCACAAGATTCTCACCGGGCGGCTGGACCGCTTTGAGACGATTCGCCAGCCTGGCGGGCTGAACGGCTTCATGCTGCGCACCGAGAGCGAGCACGATGCATTCGGAGCCGGTCACGCCGGCACGGCGCTCTCCGCCGCCCTGGGAATGGCCGTGGCCCGCGACCTTGCCGGTGGCAACGAGCACGTAATCGCCGTAGTCGGCGATGCGGCTTTTACGAATGGCATATCCCTGGAGGCGCTGAACAACATCGCTTCTCAGACCCAACGGCTGATCGTGGTGCTCAACGACAATGAGTGGTCGATCGACCGCAACGTGGGCGCCATTGCCCGCTACTTCCATCGCATCGCCATCAACGAGCACTACAGGAATCTGCATGATTCGGCAGCCCGCATCGTGGAGCGCTTTGGCGGCAAGGCCGCGGCGACCCTCGCGCGCCGGGCCGAAGGAGCCGCCAAGAGCATGCTCTGGCCCTCGATGCTCTTCGAGGAATTCGGGCTCAAGTACTTTGGCCCCATCGACGGCCACAACCTGCCCGTGCTGGTAGAGACCTTCAAGTTTCTCAAGGCCGAAACACGCCCTGTACTGCTGCACGTTCTGACGCAAAAGGGCCGTGGCTTTCAACCGGCGCTCGACGGGCAAAAGAAGTTCCACGGTTTGGGACCCTACGATCCCGATACCGGCAAGACCGAGCCGGCCGGCCAACTCACCTACGCCGAGGCTTTCGCCAACACGCTGGCGCAACTTGCCGGCCAGGACGAGCGCATCGTGGCCATAACGGCGGCCATGCCCAGCGGCACCGGCCTCGATCTCTTCCGGCCCCACTTCCCCAAGCGCTACTTCGATGTTGGCATCGCCGAGGAGCACGCGGTAGTGTTTGCCGCGGGCATGGCCACCCAGGGCTACCGGCCTGTTTGCGCCATCTATTCGACCTTCCTGCAGCGGGCCTTCGATCCCATCGTGCACGATGTCTGCCTGCAGAAGCTGCCGGTGGTCTTTTGCATGGATCGCGCCGGGTTGTCGGGCGACGACGGTCCCACCCATCATGGGTTGTTCGACATCGGCTACCTGCGCAGCGTTCCCGGGATCGTGCTGATGGCGCCCAAGGACGAGGACGAACTGGCGGATATGCTGAAGACCGCCCTCTCGCTGCCGGGACCGAGCGCCATCCGCTATCCGCGAGGCGCGGTGGCCGGCGTGGCCCGCAAGGCGGAGCCGGAAGCGATTCCGGTAGGCAAGGCCGAGGTGCTCGCAGACGGCTCCGACGTAGCCATCCTGGGACTGGGGCCGATGATAACCCTGGCCAGGGAACTGGCCGGGCGGCTGAAGCGCAACGGCTTCTCCGCCGCTGTCGTCAATCCTCGCTTCGTCAAGCCGCTGGACATGGAGATGCTCGAGCATTACGCGGGGCGCGTGTCCGCCTTCGTCACCTTTGAGGATCACGTGAAAATGGGAGGCTTTGGCACCGCCGTGGTCGAGGCCCTCGACGAGATGGGCAGCACGGTGCCGGTAGTGCGCATCGGCTGGCCCGACCAGTTCATCGAGCACGGCAAGGTGGACGACCTGCGCGCCAAGTACGGCCTCACCGTGGACGAAGCCCAGGCACAAGTGCTGCCCCTTCTGGCGCGCCGGCTGCGGCCCACGATGGTGGCCGGCTAACTGGATTCAGATGCCGTCTGCAAGGAAGCCGTGAAAGCAGTTCGCTCTTTTCCCAGGATGTAGGAGCAGTCCACCGCGGCATTTTATTCGCATGGCCGCTTGCGTGGGTCACTTTCAATAGTTAGGGCCGAGTCAATCGCTTGATCGAATTCCCCAAGCCGCTGTGAGACAATCCACAACAGACCAGCTTTCTTATGCGACTCTTTCGTATCGCTCTGACGGGATTGGGTGGAGCGGCTCTGGCCGGCGTTTTAGCCTGGCCGCAGGCGCCGCCCTCCATTACGCCTGGAGGCTTAGCCTCGGCTCCGCTGGCGCTGGTAGGCGGCACGGTGGTGGACGTAAGCGACTGGGGCCGCTCGGCAAGAGACATCGAGGATGCGATCGTCGTGGTGCGCGACGGGCGCATTACCGATGTGGGCTACCGCGGAGCCATCTCCATTCCCAAGGGTGCGCGCGTGATCGACTGCGCGGGAAAGTTCCTCATCCCCGGGCTGGTGGACGGCTATGCCGGCATGAACTCGCAGGGCCAGGCTAACGCCAACCTCTATACGGGCGTGACCACGGTGGTGGTCCGCAACGACTACCGCCGCGGAACCGTTGATTTCGCCGCCCACCCTAGCCCCCACCTTTACTTGATCGATTCGATCGGCATAACCGACAACTGGAGCCTGCTGGCTAAGCGCCCTGAGTGGGCACTCAAGCTCAGGGAGGTCGCGCACCCCGTCGAGCTGAGCCCTGAGGATACGGTGCGCCAACTCGCCGATACCGCCCGACTGGGGACGCGGGTGCTCCTGCTGGGCCACGAACTGACCGCGGCTAACACGCAGTGGATCATCGCCCACGCTCATCAATTGGGCCTGGCAACATACGGGGAGTTTGTCTCCACGCCCTACACCGTCGGCATCGAGGCCGGCGTGGATGCGCTGCCGCACATGAGCCGCTACGAACTGGGAGTCATTCCCGACGAGTTGCAGCAGCCGCTGGTCGAAAACCCCACCGGAACGGCAGCTAACATTGCTTACGACTACGCGGAGCGGCTACCCCCGACCGACGCTCATCTTCGCGTCTATGCCAACTTTCTGGCCACGCACCATGCCGCGCTGATGCCCACCTTCAGCCTCTTTTACCTGGAGTTGCCGGCGCATCGCAACCTGTGGAAGGAGCCGGCTGCCCGGCTGCTCGACCCTGCTCACATGTTTCAGCCCTCGGACCGGACCACGGGAGAAGCGGTTTATCCGCTCGCATTCTGGGCGCGACATTTGCCCGCCGCCACACAGCGCTGGATGGAAGACAACCAGCGCAAGAAGGCCGACCAATCCGCAATCCTGCTGTGGCGCCTCAACGAGAGACTTTTTTCCGCATTTCCTCATTACCTGGCGGCTTCGGGGGCGTCGGCGTCGGGCACGATGGCCGGCATCTCCATGCACACCGAGCTCGAGCTGCTGGTGCGGCTGGGGCTTTCACCCCGCGAGGCGCTGGCCGCGGCCACCAACAACTATGCGCTCCAGTTCGGCTGGAATGAGCTGGGACTGATCGCTCCCGGCCGCCGCGCAGATATTCTCGTAGTAGACCTCGACCCGAGGGAAAACATCTGGAACGCGCGCCGCATCTCTACACTCATCATGGACGGCAATGTGGTTGACCGCGCCGCACTCCTGAACTTGAAACATTGAGCGAATGCGCCCAGTCGGCTTGAGTGACCCGGTGTGGATTCTTCCCTGCCCGCCCGCAGGCTGGAAGCTGAATCATTGTCAAGCAAGAGGGAACCGATTCAAAGCAGCACGCATATCTCCGGCAGCACCTACGATTGCAGCTATTTGCATCCCACGCAAGAAAGGCGGTTTCTCGTGCGAGCAACCTTGATTGGACTGTGTGCCTCGGAATCCGGCTCCAAGATTGAAAGGGTCAAAGAATGAGATTCGGCGTTCCGTTGCTCGCAGGCTTCTTGCCTGTCAGAAACTTGCGCCTACCGCGACTCGTTCCGCGCCTCAGCCTTCTGTGTCAACACCTTGTGGGCATTGTCTTCGAGAGCCTGTGCCTCGGGCAGAAAAGTGAGCGCCTTCTGGATCATCGGATCCCAGTCGGCGCGTACGCGCAGGCCTTGTAACTCCCCAAACTGAATGGTGACGATGCTGTCCTTGATGCTGGTCTTCAGCCAGTCCATCACCCCGTTCAGGTCGGCTTCGGTCCAGGAAATGTTCTGGGCGGTGAGGTAGTGCTTGAACTCGTTCAGCACAGAGTCGTTCACTTCAAAGTTCGCGTCCACAGTGTGCTTGGATACATATATCGGAGCGAAGAGAAAGAAGGCATCCCTGTAAATCAAATCTTCCTCGAAGCGGTTGCTCTTGGGGGTTTCGATCTTCTCGTCCGGGGTAATGCCGCCTCCGCCGAAGACCGTCCGCCCGGCATCGGTCAGCTTGACCTCGCGGTTGGTGGAGTCGGAGGGCAGGGTCCCGCTGTGGTTGTAGTAGTCGTAAAGGGAAACACCTGCGTAGTTGCGCTGGATGAGGCGGCCCGAGGGTGTGTAGTAGTGATAGGTGGTCAGCGCCAGGCCGGTGTTTTCGCTCAGGTTGTAGACCGTTTGCACCAGTCCCTTGCCAAAGGTGGTCTCGCCCACGATCAGCGCGCGGTCGTGGTCCTGCAAGGCGCCGCTCACAATCTCCGCCGCCGAAGCCGTATTGCGGTTGACCAGAACGACGATGGGGAAGGTGCGGCCGTCGTTGCCGTGAGTGGCCGTATACACTACGTCCTGGTAGGCGCGGCCCTTCTGGGAGACGATGATCTGGCCCTTGGCGAGCAGATGATCGCAGACATCCACAGCCTGGCCCAGCAGGCCGCCGGGATTGCCGCGCAGGTCCAGCACCAGGCCCTTGAGGTTGGGGAAGCCGCTCACGGCCTCGTTGACCTCCTGCGCCGTGGTCTCCTGGAACTGCTTCAGGTGGATATAGCCCACGCCGGGGCGAATCTCATATTTGAGGTCCACGGAGGGGTTGGGAATCTCATCGCGCACCAAGTCGAAGGTCAAGGGCTTGGGCTGGCCCTCGCGGATCATGCTCACCTGCACGTGCGTGCCCTTGGGGCCTTTCAGCTCCTTGGCCACCACGTCCGAGGTCTGGCCTTCGGTGCTCTTGCCGTCCACGGCGGCGATGACGTCGCCGGGATGGATGCCCGCCTTGAAAGCTGGCGCGCCTTCCATCGGATAGAGGACATAGACCTTGCAGGTGCTGCACGGCTGCTGGATGGTCATGCCCACGCCATAGTAGCGGCCGTGCTGCTCCTCGCGCATCTTGGCGTAGGCCTTGGGATCGTAGAAGTTGGAGTGCGGGTCCAGCACGCGTAGCATGCCTGGGATCGCCCCGTCGTAGATCGCCGTGTCGGCCTTGTCGCCCTCGATGGGTTCGGCGTAGTTCTGCTCCACGATGGAATAGACACTGGTGAAGGACTTGAGGCTGTCGCGGAGCTGGCTCTCGTCGGAGGACGACTGCGCCCCCACCCTGCGCTGCAGGACACTGCCGGCAACGGCGCATACGGTAAAGAAGAGAGCCACGATGAAGATTGCGCGGCGTGCGCGGGGATTCATAAGCGAGAGAAACCTCCAGACGGCGACGCGGCAGACGCTCAAGAAAGGGCCTGGAACGGCAGTCTCAGAGCTAAAGTATATCACCGCAGTGTTTGACGGGCGGCAGGGGGCTTCGGGTAGCGGCGAGCCAGGCGCGTGGCCAGTGCGGGAGGGCCGGAAATAGACGTGTACAGAGATGCCTCAGAGGTTTTGAGGTTGGTTGGCTTGGAGTCGGCGGAGAACGATGGCGATGGCCAGGGCGGCGAGCACGCTAACCAGCGCGAAGAGGAAGACGCTGGAGTAGCCGTAGACTCCCAGGACCGCGCCGACCAAGGGGCCGGTGAGAAAGAAGGAAACGTCGGCAAAGGCGGTGTAGACGCCAAGGGCGGAGCCGCGATTGTTTTTGGTGACGCGCTGGACGGCTTCGACGCCGAAGGCGGGAAAGACGAGCGAGAAGCCGAAGCCGGCAAAGGCGGCGCCGGTGAAGGCCATCCAGGGCGCGGAGGCTTGCCAGAGCAGGACCATGCCGATGGATTCGACCGAGAGGCAGGCCATGGCCACGGGGAATCCGCCGAAGCGGTCGATGGCGTGGATGAAGAGCAGCCGGGCCAGAACGAAGGCCGCGCCAAAGCAGGTGAGGCAGAGGGCCGCGCCTTCCCAGTGGCGGCTGGCGTAGAAGAGTGTAATGAAGGTGGCCAGCACGCTGTAGCCCACTCCGCCCAGGGCCAAGCCCATGCCGTGCGGCGCCACGCGGTAAAAGACGTGGGCGAAGGGCAGGTGCTCGCCGTGAACGGCGTGAACCGGCGCCTTGCGGAAGGCGAGTGCGAGGCTGACCGCGCCGATCAGGACGGTGAGCAGCCCCAGCGAGCCAAGCCCCCACCGTGCATCGAGCACAACGCCCAGCGGAGCGCCCAGAGCCATGGCGCCGTAGGTGCTAATGCCGTTGAACGAGATGACGCGGGCGGTGTGTTGCGGGCCGGCGCTGGTGATGCCCCAGAGAGTGGACCCGGTAGAACCGAGGCTCTCGCCGACGCCCAGCACCAGGCGGCTCAGGATGAGAATCGAGAGGCTGAGCCAGGTGGCGAAGCGCAGGGGAGCGAAGCGCATGGCGGCGGAAGCGGCAATAAGAAGCGCGCCGCTCGCGGTGCAGGCTCCCATGCCCCAGAGGACGCTGACCTTGGCGCCGGCGCGGTCGGAGATGCGGCCGGCCCAGGGGCGGCTGATGAGCGTGGCGACGTACTGGATGGTGATGACCAGGCCGGCAAGCGCCGCGTTGAAACCCATGCGCAGATGCACGTAGGGCGGCAGGACGGCGAGCGGAAGGCCGATGGAGAGATAGCAGATGAAGGTGAAGTAGACGAAGCCCAGTATGTGCCGAGTGCCGCCGTTCGAGGCAGCGGGAGCTGGAGCGGGAACGCTGGCGGTGGCGGTTTGCATCGTTGAACGAAAATACCGGCTGCGGCGAGTGGTCAGTCCACAGTATACCGGAGGCGTGGGCCACGGCTGGTTGCCTGAGGTCAGCGGCTCGGCTCGCATCATTAAACAGGTGTACACTGGCGGCAATCCCAACAGTCCGAGGAGGCGTCAAAAGATGAGACCACTGGGTTGGACAAGGAACTTTCTGCCGTTACTTGCGTTGCTCGTGTTTTCGATCGTGTTTCAGGCGGCTGAAGGACAAAGCCCTGCGGCTTCCACTCGTTGTGGGGAGGCAAAGGTGCACATCGACAATCCGGTATACCTGACTATTTCCGGCGTAGTCGTTGCTGTGGAGCCGCCACCGGGCTGGGCATTAGATCCCGACAGAAAGAATCCATTCTTTTTCCTCAAGCTCGGCGAGAAGTACGAAAGTGCCCGAACCGTAATGTACGTCCGTATTGAACAGTTGGATGGTTCTTTCCAGAGTGCCCTTCAGAGAGATGAGCATGTGTTCAATGAGAGCTGTCAGCCATCAAAGATCGAAGAACCGGCACAGCCTGAAATCCTGGAACAGGGCTGCGAAAAGAAAACCCAGATGTTCGTTTGCGGGAGGAAGCCGGGTATTCAAGTCGACCTGGATACCAAAATCTCGATTCACGGGCTGCTCCTGAATGTCGTCCTGTCGTCGGACAGCGTGGAGGAAATCTCGCGATACACGAAAGACTACGAGTTTACGCTCAAGCACCTTGGACTCGTTGGTGTCTTTGCTAAATGAATTCAAGCGAATTCTTCGAGTTTCCTCTAAGCTGAAATCATGGTATCCACGTTTCACGTTGAGCATTTCGGTTGCCGGGCCGCTCGCGCGGATGGCGAGGCGGTGAGCGACCGGCTGCGCGTGGCGGGGCTCAGCGAGGGCGAACCCTCGGCGGCCGATGTGGTGGTGGTGAATACGTGCAGCGTGACGGCGGAGGCCGACCGGGCGGCGCGCGCGTTCATCCGGCGGGCGCACCGGGTGAATCCGGCGGCGCGGATCGTGGTGACCGGCTGCTATGCGCAGCGCGCGCCCCAGGAGCTGGCTCGAATGGCCGGTGTGGCCGCGGTGGTGGGCAACAGCCACAAGGCGCTGGCGCCGGAGATTGTCTTCGAGCTGGCGCGGGATGGGACTGCTGTTGGTCTTGCCGCGTCGCCGGAGTTGGTGAGCGCGGAATCGCTTATGGATGGCAGCGCGCGGGCTTCAGCTCCGATCTGGGCGGACGACCGCTTTGCTCACTCGTTTCTGGAGGAGGCGCAGGTTATGCCGGGTGTACAGACCAGGCCGAACCTGAAGATTCAGGAGGGATGCGGGAACCGGTGCGCGTTTTGCGTGATTCCGCAGACGCGCGGGTCGTCGAGAAGCCTGCCGGCGGCAGCTGTTCTGAGGCAGGTGAAGGGGTTTGTGGCGGCCGGGGGCAAGGAGCTGGTGCTATCGGGGATCAATCTGGGGCGATGGGGACGGGATCTGGCCGGTACTGCCCGTGAATGGCCGGTTCGGGGTTTGTGCTCTCCCACACTTTCCGCAGAAAGGGGAGACGCGGGTTCTTCGACTTCGGCCGCTACGGCGACCCTCGCTCAGAAGGATGGGGCGCCCAGTCTTTGTGGGGCGCCCGCAACGGGGCCGACTCTGGCCGGGTTGGTAAGGGAGATCATTGCCGGGACCGGGCTAGCGCGCCTGCGGCTCAGCTCGGTCGAGCCGATGGACTGGAACGAGGAGTTGATCGGGCTAATGGCGGAGTTCGGGGGCACGCGGCTGGCGCGCCATGCGCATCTGCCGTTGCAGTCCGGCTCGGACACGGTGCTGCGGCGCATGCACCGGCGCTACCGGCCTTGGCACTACGTGGAAAAGGTGGAGGCCCTGGTGCGCACGGCGGGACCGGAGCTGACCCTGGGCGCGGACGTGATGGTAGGGTTCCCTGGGGAGACGGACGGCGAGTTCGAGGAGACCCTGGACTTAGTGCGCGCGCTGCCCTTCGGCTATCTGCACCTGTTTCCGTTTTCGCCGCGGCCAGGGACGCGGGGATGGGCTTTGCACGCCGCGCAGCCGGTTCCGGCCGCGGTGGTCGAGGAGCGGATGGCCGCTCTTCGAACTCTTGCGGCAGAAAAAAGTGAAACCCACCGAAGGTGCTTTGCGGGGCGGGAGCTGGAGGCTATCACGCTGCACACGCCGGCGGAGGTGGAGGCTCGCGGCAGGACGGCCGCGCTGACGGAGAACTTCCTTCCCATCGAGGTGAAGGGCAGGCTGGAGGCCAACCGGCTGGCTCGGGTGCGGGTGACCGGATTGACGGCCGAGGGAGTTCTACAAGGGCAATAACACACTCTTATTCCAATCTTCATGTGAGCGAAACGCATTTTCATTTGCGTGCAATACCGCCGTGACAGATTGGGGCCATGCGTATTCGTACTGCGATTCGGGGACTCGTCCCCGCCGGGGCTCTTGTCTTGTTGAGCCTTGCCTTTGGGATGGGAGGACTGCGACCAGGTCGCTCTTATCCCTTCGATCCGCCAACCGGGGATTTATCCAGCATCCATTCAAATGACGCAGCCGAACACCAGCGAGTAGCGGCCCTGGTGGTTAAGATGCTCACCGCGCACAAAACCCAGAATGTGATTGTGGTGATGATAGACGGGTTGCGCTGGCAAGAGGTATTCGGCGGTGCTGATCGTGATTTACTCTGGACCTCGGGTCGGGATTCGCTTGCCCTGTCCAGGGATCGCGCAGCCCAGGCCCAGAAACTCTATTGGCGCGATGCGGCGACCGAACGGCGGCAGGCGCTGATGCCATTTCTTTGGAGCGTTGTCTTGGAGCATGGGCAGATTTTTGGCAACCGCGAACTGGGGTCGGACTCTCAGGTGACGAACGGGCTGAATTTCTCTTACCCCGGATACAACGAGACACTGACCGGGTTTGACGACCCACGCATCCAATCGAACGACAATGTGCCCAATCCGAATGTGACGGTCTTTGAATGGCTGAATCGAAAGCCTGCGTTCGCGGGCAAGGTGGCAGCCTTCGGAGCTTGGGAGACCTTCAACGGCATCTTCAACCGCGAGCGGTGCGGCTTCGTGGTGAATGCGGGCTACGATCCGCTGGAGACGATTCCGGCCAACCCGGAATTGACGCTTCTGAACCAGCAGAAGGCAGAGACGGTACGTATTTGGCCCGATGAGCCCTTCGACCCACTCCCGTTTCACACAGCCGTCGAATACCTCAGGGAAGTAAAGCCGCGGTTGCTGTTCCTGGGTTTGAACGAAACCGACGGCTGGGGTCACGCCGGCTTTTACGCCGAGTATCTTAACGCCGCGCATCGGGACGACAGCTATCTGCACCAGCTTTGGGATTTGGTCCAGTCGATGCCCGAGTACAGCGGTAAGACCACCATGATCGTACTGCCCGATCACGGGCGCGGCGTGGGTGCCAAATGGACCGACCACGGGGAGAAGATTCCCGAGTCGAAGGAGACATGGATGGCCTTTCTGGGGCCGGATACGCCCGCCCTAGGCGAACGCAGTCAGGCCGTGCCGGTGACCGAAAGCCAGGTTGCGGCCACGCTGGCGGCCCTGCTGGGCGAGGACTACCATGCAGCCGTTCCCAAGGCGGGCGAGGCAATTGAGGATGTGCTGGGAAAGTAGGCGCGTCGAAAATGGAGCCGCAGAATCAGAAACCTGGATCGGGGACGCTGTGAAAGCGGTCCTTGGGCGTGCGATCCTTTCCATCAGGCGGACTTTAGCCGGAATGATTCCCGGATTGGTCCGTCCGGCATCGGGTTGGCTACAGTTTCGTCGGGTTGCGAAACCGAATCCCTTGTAAACCCTTTGTTCAGTGAAGCCGAGCCAATGCTATACTTACGGTGCGTTCGTGAGCCCGCGACGATTTCCAGGTATCGCCCGAGGCAGGCTCAGACGACTTTTGGAGGAGCACCATCGCACTCGACAAACGTTCGGCAAAGTCCTTTATCCGCATCAATGATCGAATTCGCGCGCGTGAAATCCGCGTCATCGACGAAAACAGCGAACAACTGGGCATCATGCCGCCCTTTGAGGCGCTGAGAATAGCCCGCGAACGGGGCCTGGACCTGGTGGAGGTATCGCCCAGCGCGATTCCTCCGGTCTGCCGCATCCAGGACTACGGGCGCTACCTTTACGAGAAGGACAAGAGCGAGCGCGCCGCGCGCAAAAGGCAGAAGGTGATCGTGGTCAAGGAGGTCAAGTTCTCGGTGACCGTGGACGACCACGACTACCAGACCAAGAAGAATCAGGCGATTCGCTTCCTGGTGGAGGGCGACAAGGTGAAAGCCAGTCTGCGCTTCCGGGGCCGGCAGATGGCGCACCGCGAGCTGGGCTACGCCATCATCAACCGGCTCATCCAGGACGTTGGCGAGGCGGGAGTGGTGGAGTTCATGCCGCGCATGGAAGGCACGATTCTGCACGCGATTCTGGCTCCCGCCAAGAAGCAGGACGCCCCCAAGGCCAAGCCCGCGGCTCCTCAGGCGGCCGCACCGCGCGCTCCGGTTCCGACGGTGCAGTAAGCGCTCTGCGTAACTCGCGTTGACTGAAGTGCGTTTCTTGCACATCCGTTAGAGCGAGTTACAAATATCTGCGCTTCCGCATTCTCTCCGTCTTTGTTTTCCTTTTTTTGCAGGAGGAGTTTCGCCTCCTTGTAGCCAGGACGCGGCCACAGTTCACTGCAGCCAGCGCAGCCCTGCGGGCTTGACGGGCGGCAGGGGCAGGACGATGAAACCCTCGCGCCAGTGGCCGTCTTCGCGGCGGGGAGGGTTGCCGACGATGCGGGCGGCGGCGGAGTTGCGCTCTTCGAGGGCCAGGCCGGGCAGGCCGGCGACGATGGCCTGCATCTGGTCATGATTCGGCGGGCGGTTGGTGGCGAGAGGGATGACGGAGCGCAGGGCGGCGTAAGCCTAGGGTAGGAGCTTCACCGGCTTTCGCGAGAGAATTTCAGAGAGTAAGTCATTAAGCTCTCCTCGATGTTGTTGAACCACAGTGCGCTGGGATTCGAGTTTTTGAAGAGCCTCATCAACTCCTGGCTGGAGCCTATTTCTGGCCTGACTCGCTTGCGATGCCAACAACTGAGCCTTCGATTCGAGAGTAAAGAAGCGCACAAAGCTACTACCCGCCGTCCAAAGCCAGACAGTACCAATGATTAAACCAATGACACTAAGCGCTCCTGAAAGTACGTTAGAGAATGGCGGCTTGCTGAGAAAAAGCAAAATCAGACTAACAATCAGCAATCCGGTCATTAAAGGCATCTCGCAGGATTTCATTTGCTCTTTTGTGGATACCCATTCTTGCTCGGTCTGCTGGACAGCATTTTGTATATCTCTGGTGCGAAGCTTGATCTGGTCAGTAAGCCTTTCTGTCGCTTCCTCCAGGTTCCCTATTCCGGCTTCCAAAAGTCCCTTCAGCCTTTCGCATGCGCGTAATGTAGCCAATCGAAATGCGGAATAGTGACCTTGATTCTTAATAACCTTAAGCTCTCGGAAGTGGGTAGAGTACTCTTGCAAAATGCCCTCAATGACGCCCATCTCGCGTAGCCTCTGAATCGTCTGTTTGACTCACCATCTTCTGCGGCCAAAAGTCTTGCCAAGAGCGAGTCGATTTGGTCTCGGAGACCATTGAAGCAAGGATCATTCCGGCACCTGTCAAAATAGCGGGCATCTCCGAGAATGGCTTTTTCAAGGCTTTGGAGAACGATGGTGTCATGGCCCAGTAACATGGCGAAAGTCGCGCACGAATAGTATGCATCAGAGAATTCAGGGTCTAGCGATGTCGCTTCTCGCATGTGGTTCAATGCGGAATCGAAGTCCTTTTGCAGCCCGAATGCGACTCCTGCGAAGTACTCTGCCTCAGCGGCCTGCTTATTGTCACGTGGGCGCGCGTATTTGGCCGCCTTTTGGAAATACTCAGCAGCCTTTACCAGGTCCACTAGATGGTAGAGGTGAATGTTGCCAATCGACCGATGTACAGCGAAGTCTTGGTAGTTTTTCTGCTCTGATTGAAGGAAATCTGCGAGGGCCTCCTCGTACCAACCGTTGCGATATGCGTCTTCGGCCCGAGCGCGCAATTCTTTCGAGGCGGTATCTAGCGGGGCTTGTAATGTCCAGAGAATCTCCTTTAGAGTTGCCGTTTGCCTCTCCAATTTCCATGCGACATCACCCATAAGAATGTGGAAATCGGCCCTTAATCCTCCAATGCCGGCAGAGATATTCTGGAGCTCATATTGCAGATCGCCGATTTCAGATGTCAAGCTATTCTCGATGGCTCCCAGGCCCTCAAGCACTGCTGTACCTTGTTCCCCACGGTTGAGTTGTAGTGCCATCCGGTCCCCGGCCTTTGTCAGCGATTGCTCAAACCTCTTGGCAAGGTCGCGATTGCTGACATAGCTGGTCCAAGTCTGCTGGCCCATGTAGACGTCAAAAAGGGACATCTTGCGGTCCTCCGATCAACTAATTGGGCTTGGTCACAGCCCACTGGTTTGGAAGCACGTGGAATTGGAAACACTGATATGTTACTCCTTTTCATTGGCGGGCGGCTTACGCTTCTGGTTTTGGGATGGATACCCTGGATTCCCGAGCCGTTCACCCATCAGCGATTGGGTCCTGAGCAAGCCGTTCAAGCCCGTCGGGTGGGCCAAACCAAGTCTGGCGCGAAGCGGCAGCACATCAAAGGGCGGGCAGACGGGCGAAAAGGAACGGGGCCTGCGGCGGCAGACCCCCGTTTGGAAAGCTTGGAAGCTGCGGATTTTGCAGAGAGCGGTCTGCTAGTGCAGCCAGCGCAGCCCGGCGGGCTTGACGGGCGGCAGGGGCAGGACGATGAAACCCTCGCGCCAGTGGCCGTCTTCGCGGCGGGGAGGGTTGCCGACGATGCGGGCGGCGGCGGAGTTGCGCTCTTCGAGGGCCAGACCGGGCAGGCCGCCGACGATGGCCTGCAACTGGTCGTGGTTGGGCGGGCGGTTGGCAGCGATGGGAATGAGGGAGCGCAGGGCGGCGTAGGCCTGGGCCAGATCGCTGACCTTCGCCCGGCGCCGGGGCGGCAGGGGCTTGAGTCCCAGGGACTTCCAGGCCGCGAAAGGGTAGCTCTCGACCAGAATGCGCTCCTGACCCTGGCCTAGGGCGGAGCCCAGCTGGTCGCTGGAGGCGAGCCGGTGCCAGCCGCGCCGACAAAGGGCGTCGTACACGTCCAGGCAGAACTCGGCGAAGGTGCGGCAGGTGAGCGGCTTGACCAGGCCGGGCAGGCCGGTTTTGGAGGCCCGGTTGAGCTGGCGGTCGCCCACCCGGGCGTGCTGGAAGCCGTTCGAGCGGGACTTCCAGGCCTGGGGTCCGTCGAGCATCATGATGCGGATGCCGCGCACGCCGCAGAGGTGGTTGAGGCGGCCGGCGAGCAGGTTGGCGTCCACGGGGCCGGCTGGAGCGGGGCCGAGATCGGCGTCCAGGCCGGGGGAGAAGGAGGGAATGATCTCGCAGGAGATGGGGGTCTGGATTGGCTCGGATTCATACGGCCCCGCAATCAGCGGCCTGAGGGGCAGGGCGGCACCGGAGTGGAGTGGGTATGGAGAGTGCTGAGGAGGCATCCGGTCCAGGACAATGATGCCCAGATGGGACCACAGGCGGTAAGCGAGATCGACAGAGAGGACGGCCATGGTCCAACCCTCCAAGGTTCAACGCTACGTCCGCGGCGAGGTTCGGGACAATGGCGGATCGGTGCAAATCGGGTTGCGGTTGGAGGGGATCAGCCGGAATTGAAACAGGCTGCCGAAATGGGACGGCGCGGAGGGTTTTCCGGCGGAAAGATGGGACCGTTGGACGGACTGCCCCAATGCCTTGGCTCGGCGGCCAAAGCTCACGTTGATTCCGGGGCATTTTGCGCGAGAGCTAATGCCCGTGCACGTAAATTGCCTGTACGATCAAGGTACGTTTGCCGTGCTTTCCACGGGCCGGCGATGTACAGCGGGCGGGCTGATGCGGTATCTTGAAGGTTAGCCCATGATTTTTTCGCGCGATTACATCGGGTATCTGGCCCGCCGCACGGTCAAGCACCTCATCGACGCCAAGATGATTACCACCAGCGACTTGAAGGTGTGTGAAGCGCGCGTGACCGAGGCTCTGCTCGAAGAGCTTTCCCTGGAAGACCGCATCAACGAGGAGGTGCGCGTGATTCTGGACGCCTACTCCGAGGAGATGCGCAAGTCGGGAGCGCAATACGCCGAGATGTTCAAGAAGGTGAAGACCGAGCTGGCCAAGAAGTACAAGGCGGTTCTATGAGGATCAGCCCCGACAAGCTGAACAAGCTGGCCCATGCCGTGGCCGACACGCTGGCCGAGATCGACGAGGTGGGCTTCCTGGAGGATCGGAACACGATTCGCCAGGAGGCGCGCAAGGCGCTCACCGCGCTGCTCACCCAGGAGGCCGGGATCGACACGGCGGCGCGCCTCAAGATCGCCAACCAGCGGAAGATCATCGTCGAAGGCTCGCAGGAGTGGGATATTCTGTACCGCAAGTACTACAACGACGAGGTTAAGAAGCTAGGCATCTGAGGCGGCGACAGGCTGGTCTCTCTGCGTCTTTGGCTTCGTCCCGGGTTTTTGTTAAAGTAGATGAGTGGCCGGCGACGGCTGTCCCAATGCGTGGCGCTATCGTCTAGGGGTTAGGACGTGAGATTCTCAATCTTAAAACCCGGGTTCAATTCCCGGTAGCGCTACCAGCCATCCTCCGCTAAAGCCCGCTCAGTCAGCGGGCTTTTCCTTTGCCCCAAAATCGCTCTGGCGCTGGACTGGTCAAAGTTCGCGCCGTTCTCCGGAAAGGAATCGGCGTCAGGCGCGTTAGCTCCCGGGCCGAGGCTCGCTCACGGCAAGATTTCCGAACACCCCGCCCCCTTTTCCCGTCTTAGGGTGTGTACTGGGAGTAAGGTTGCCCTGCACCCGGTGCGCATCGTCCGGCGGCAGGCCGAGGGAGTACGCAAGTCTTGACCACCGTTGAAGAATCGGAGTTCACGGCCCTTGTCCAACGCCAGTCGTGTTTCGTCTTTCGCGTCGCCTACGCCGTTTTGCTCAATGCCCACGATGCCGAAGACGCCGTCCAGGAGACTTTCTTGAAGCTCTATCACAATCGCGGATGGCAGCGCCTCTCGAACGAGCGCGCCTTTCTCGCCCGCGTCGCGTGGCGCATTGCTGTCGACCGTCGTCCCCGCTCCCCGCAGGCAGCCGCGCCGAGCTACGAACCCGGCGCAGATTCCACACTCACCGCCGGCCCGCCGTCCCCCGATCCAGACCCCGAGGAAACCCTGATCCTCGCCAACCAGCATGTTCTCATCCACGCTATGATCGACGCGCTCCCCGAGGAACTCCGCCTGCCCATCGTCCTTTCCACATCCGACGAACTCAACTCCCGCGAGATCGGCGCCATCCTTGGCCTACCCGAGGGAACCGTCCGCACCCGCCTGCAGCGCGCCCGCCAGCTTCTCCGCCAGAAGCTCACCACCCTGGAGAGCACTTCCCTTCACAACCTTCGCGCACAGGAGGCTCCCTATGCCTGACCAAGACGACCTGGACCGGCTGCTGCGCTCCGCCCTTTCCACCTATGGCGACCCCGACTCGGGTCTCGCTCAGCGCGTCCTTGCCCGCATCTCCGCTGAAGTTGCGCCCGCGCCGCGCCGCCGCTGGCTCCCTTGGGCCATTGCTCTTCCCGCGGCCGCATGCCTGCTTCTCTTTGTTGTCCTTTCAGGTCCCAAGCCAACTCACCCGCCATCCGGCTCCGCGCGTCAAACCTTCCAAACCCAGGATTTGCCGCGCATCACCGCTCATACTGAACCCGTCCCGGCTTTAAGCTCCAAGGCCCATCTGCTTAAGCCGCGGCCGCACCTCACCACCGCCGGGACGAGAACCGCCCCGCTTCCCAAGCTAGATGTCTTCCCCACGCCCCGGCCGCTTACCCCTGAGGAGCGGGCGCTAGCCGTCTTCGCCGCCCAGGCTCCAGAATCCGAACGCCAATCCTTGATCGAGGCGCAGAAGCAGATTGACGCGCCTCTGAGCATCGCCGCCATCCAGATTCCGCCACTCGAACCGCCCCAAAAGGGCACCAACTAAGGAGAATCCCATGCGCAAGCTCGCCATTTACTGCTGCTTTCTGCTCCTCACCCTGCCCTTCGGGCACAAGATCTTTGCCCAGGAGACATCCAACGCCCAGGAAACTCCCAAGAGCCAGGACTCCGCAAAGGCTCAGACACCGCCGGTTCACTACTACCACCTCGACATCGTGACCGAGGAGCTGGGCGCCAACGGCAAACCCGTCAATAGCCGCGCCGATTCAACCGCCGTCAACACCGATACGCGCGGCCGCGGCGGCGCGTCCATCCGCTCCAGTTCCAAGATTCCAGTTGCCACTGGACCGAGTGAAGTAGACGGAAAACCGGTGAATCGGCAATACCTATATGAAAATGTAGGCATTGACATCGACGTGCAGGACGTCCATGAGGCCGGCCTCCAGCTTGCCCTCAATCTGACCGCGGATCTAAGCAGCCTGGCCGAGGCCACCGATCCGAACCTCCACGAGCCCGCCATTCGCCACATTCGGTGGCAGGCGCCGGTTCTCATTCCCATTGGCAAGCCCACCGTCGCTTTTACGTCAGACGTTCTCGACAGCAAAAGCAGCATACGCATGGTGGTCACCGCCACGCTGCTTCAATAGCCGGTGTATTGGACGGACTGACTGGCAGCCGCGCCGCTTGGCAGGATCTCGCCGAGAACCGGGGCCTCCGGCCGGACCGCGAATGCGACCAGAAACGAACTTCTACTAACCGACGTGGAATGTACCTGCCGGTTTTACGTTGTCGGATGAGTTACCGACATACACGGTATAATCGCCGGGCGCAACGACCCAGCCGTTTGTGCTGGTGCTCCAATACGACAGTGGATGGGACGAGCTGGTCGCATCCACTGTCACTGTCACCGCTTGCTGGGCGCCGGGTTGAAGGAGGACTTTGCTCCATCCCACCAGGCGCATCGGCGGCTCGCCTATCCCGGAGGGCAGACCGAGATAGACCTGCGCGACCTCCGCGCCGGCCTGATTCCCGGTATTTGTCACATTGAAGCTGACCTGAAAACCATTGGACGGCGGCGAGTCCGGAGTGACCTGTGGATTCGTAATCGAGAAAGTCGTATAGGAAAGCCCGTACCCAAAGGCAAACAGGGGCTGGAGATTCTGAGCTTCGTACCACTTGTATCCGACGTTGAAACCTTCAATCGTGTAATCAACATTGAAAGCCTCAGTTGTGCTGGTTGGAATGGGTATAACTGGCCTCGGCAACTGACTTACGCTGGCGGGAAAGGTAATGGGGAGCTTGCCGGATGGATTGACGGCGCCGAAGAGAAGGTTGGCGATGGCTGTGCCGCCCTTCTGGCCGGGATACCACGCTTCCAGCACAGCGCTGACATTTGCTAGCCAGGGCATGACGTGCGCTCCGCCATTCTCCAGCACCACGACGGTGTGCGGATTGGCCGCCGCGACCGCGGCTACCAGAGCATCCTGCGCGCTGGGAAAACTCAGGTCCACGCGGTCCATGCCCTCGCTCTCCCAATCGCTTTCGAAGACGATAGCTACCGTCGAAGTTGCCGCCAACGCTGCCGCCGCGTCGGGATCGGTTCCGTCGTCATAGGTAACCGTTGCTTTGGGCGCAATGGCCTTGATGGCGGCAAGCGGCGGCGAAGGATCGTAGATCTGAGAAGACCAGGTGCAGGCCGCGCCGCCCGGAAACGAGCTGTTAGGAGGACAATCTGGCGGCAGAGTCAGCGCCGAGCCGCCATATGGAGTTACCTGCGCCGATCCGCCCCCCGATAACACGCCAACGTCGGCATGAGACCCGATGACGGCGATAGACTGGGCAGCGGAGGGATTCAGCGGCAGTTGGCCGCCCGCGTTCTTCAGCAGCACGGCGCCCTGCTCCTCGGCCTCCTGCGCGATGGCCGCATCCGCCGCGGCATTGATCGGGTGAACGTCAACCGGAGTGTCCATGACGCCGGCCACGCACATTCCTCGAAGAACGCGATGCACCATGTTATCCAAACGCGAGACCGGCATATCTCCGTTTGCCAATGCCTGCTCCAGACTTTCAGCTGCCCAGGTACCATTACTTTGTTCATATTCCCAAATGCCGTCGAAGTAATACCCGTATGGCTGCTCCTGGTCCAACCCGCCAAGAGCTGAGGGCACGGAGCTTTCCGTGGAATACCAATCCGACAGAACGAAACCGTCGAATCCCATGCTTCCCTTCAGCACATCGTTCAAGAGATGGTTGTTCTGGCAGTTATAGGTTCCATTCACAAGGTTACCGGCGCACATAACCATCTGCGCGTTGGAACCCTTGAGAGACACTTCAAACGCCAGCAGGTCGCTCTCGCGCGCCGAGCGCTCGTCGATGAGGGCATTTGCCAGCAAGCGCCCTGTCTCCTGATCGTTGAACGCATAATGCTTTACGCCCGCAATGACGTTCTGATCCTGAACGCCAAGCAAGTGCTGCGCGTTGATCTCCCCCGCCAGGAAAGGGTCTTCTCCCGTTGTCTCGAAGGTCCGCCCGTCGCGAGGCTCGCGGCCGGTCAGGTTGACGTTGCCTCCCAGGTAGACATTAATGCCAAAGGCGCTCTCCTCAAGGCCGATCACCTGGCCGTACTTATAGGCCTCAGTCAGGTCCCAGCTTGCGGCGCTGGCGAGGGTCGAGGGCAGCGCTGTCGCCGGGCCCACTTGATCCCCGACTCCCGCCGGCCCATCGGCATAGAGAAGGTCCGGGATCTCAAGGCCGGGTAGCCCTGGAACCCATCCGGACGTATTTCGCGGGCCTACTGGAGATGTAAAAGGAAGGTCACCATGCACGAGCTGAAGCATCTCCTGCTGGGTCATCTGAGCTATGAGGGAGTCGGCGCGCTGGTCGGGGTCGGTCGGTGTTGGCGTCGGCGTAGGCGTCGGAGAAGGCGACGGAGTGGAGGCAGTTGTGGCGCCGCCGCAGCCCGCGAGCCACATCGCGAGAGCAAATGTGAAGAGGGGCAAAAAGGCGGTCGCTGGAATCTTCGCGCGCAGGATCATCACCTTGGAACGCTCCATCTCGCCACATCTGAATCTACAACTGGAGCCCATTTTCGGCGGCGAAAGACGGAATAAGTATACACACGGGATAAGGCTTAGGCAAGGCAGTTTCCAATCATGCAATTGAAGACGGGGAAGCTGCCTAACCCGTGCCGTTGCAAAGAGATGACTGAGGCTCCTACCTGCGTCCGAAGCCGCGCGGCTTAACGGGCGCAGCGACGGGCAGGTTGGTCTTGCCCGCGGGATAGACGGCGAGAAACCGGTCCTGGCCTTCGCCGGAGCTGGCTGTCTCCACGCCTTCGATTCCGCGGAAGGCCATGTGCAATTGGCGGCGCTCGCGGCTGTTCATGGGCGGGAAGGCGTAGGGGATGCCGGAACGCAGCACCTTCTCGGCGGCGGTCTGGGCGGTCAGGCGCAACTGCTCGGCTTGCAGGGCCTTGAAGTTGGCGGCGTCGAAGCTGATCAGGCCCTGCTCGCGCGGGTCGAGGCGGAGCATCTGCGCGGCGATGGTTTCCAGGGCGAACAACAGTTCGCCGTTGTGCTGGACGGCGAGCGGCGCGTCGGGGCCGGCCAGCTCGACCGATAGCTGTTGCACCGGCGCGCCTTCGGCATCCTGGGCGAGCTCGTTGGCGGCGATGCGGTACTTGAGGCGCATTCCACCCAACTTATTGAGGGCATTGAGGAAAGCGGCGATCTTCTGGGCAGCTTGTTGCAGGTCGGCGATAGGCATAACCTACCAGTATCGCAGAGCGAGGCCGGGGATGGGCGCGGAAATCGACGGAGCCGCGCTATCCCACCCTAGCCGCAAAGACAAAAGCGCGGCGAGGGTGGGGCGCCCATGATCTTCGCCAAAGGTGAAAGCGCCTTAGCGCACGACGATAACGCGCGTTTCGTAGGGCTGCAGCTTGAGCTGCACGGTCAGGTTTCCGGCCGCGCGCCTGGACTGCATAGCAGCGACGGTTGCGGTTTGCGGGTCCCAGGCCTCCGCCGTGCGCCCCTTGCTCAACAGAGTTACCGCGTGATCGCTGGCCTGCGCGCCCTCATTGAAGAACAGGTACACATCGGCATTCTTCCATTTGCGCTTCATCACCCGCAGGGCCGTATCCGCCGCATTCAACCGGATGGTCGGCGCGATATCCGCCGCATCGACCGCCGCGAGGACTTCGTTGGGGACCGCTTGCGGCGCGGGCGGCTCGGCGGGCGGCTGAGCGGGCGGCGTGGGAGTGTGCGCCAACTGCGCGTCCACCACGGTTGCCCACGAAAAGTCGGCAGCCGTGGCCGGGGTTGCGTCGCGGATGGTGCGGCCCGAGATCCACTTGGGCGCGCCGCCAAGGAAGAGCACCTTGCCGCCGCCTTCCGCAAATGCTTTGAGCCGCGCCAGCGCCTCGCTTGAAATCACCAGCGGTGCGGGCAGAATCACGGTGCGGTAGCGATTTCCGCTGAGCGTTTCGAAGCTGCCTTTCAGCGCCTTCAGGTCGCTTGCCAGCGCGTCTTCGTCTACGATATCGAAGTCTATCTGGTGCTCGCTCAGCAGCCGCTCGGTGGAAACAAACTGCGTATCCGAGGCCTCGCTGCCCAGCCACATCGAACTCGACGGCAAATAGAGCGCGACGGTTGCATCGGGACGGCCCATGGCCATGAGATAACTCATGCGGCGGGCATAACTCATTAACTCCGGAAAGCCGGGCTGTCCCATAAATCCAGAAGGCGGCCTCGCGCCCGCGGAGGTAGCCGGAAAGTACATGGTCTCGACCTGGTTGACTCCGCGGACGAACTGCTCGTTGAGTATGTAGCGAGCCATCTCGACATCGGGAGCAGGGCGATAGGCGGCAAAGCTCTCGGTGAAGGCGCGCGGCTTGCCATAGACATGCGCGGCCGAACTGGCGAGGCGCGGATAATCGGAGATCGTATCCCTCCAGATCTGATGCCAGATGGCGTCGATGCCGGGCACCTCGACGGCGCGCATATCGCGAAAGAACGAGCCCTCGCTGCGCGTCAGCTCCATCTCCAGTTCTTCGTGGTTCAGGTGGACCTGATACTCCAGATGGTTGGCCGCGCACCAGTCTCCCTGCGGCTTGAAGAACCCGGCGGCGAACATCTGCGAGAAGACATCGTAGTAGTCGCCCTGGATGCGAATCTGCTCCGGAGTCAGGTGGATGGTAACACCTGGGTCGCGGCGCGAAGGGGTCTGCGCAAAGAGGGCCACATAGGGCTGCGCGTCGTAACCTTTGATGGCGGTGAAGCGCTCGAAGAACTTCGGCGTCCAGGGCAGGCCGGGGATGGAATAATCGGGCTCGTCGCCGCGGAAGCCCATGATCGTCTTGCCGAATTCGTCGCCGACAGCTTGCTTGTACTGCTCGTGAGTGAAGCGCAGATACTGCTCCGTAGCAGCGGGATCGAGATAGTCTTCGAGCGACTGCGAAGCATCTTTCACGCGCTGGGGGTTGGTATCGGAGCGGGTGGGCGAGGTGCGGAACTCATGATCCACGATCAGCACCGTCCACTTGCCCTTGGGCGCGGTCCATTCCAGCGTGGTGCCGACCAGCGGGACTGGAATCGCCGTGCCGTCCTGATCCACCGCCGCTGCGCTCACCGTCTCCGGCGGCAAGGCCAGACTGAGGGTTGCGCCTCCGGCCACGGGAATCTTGCGAGCCACTTCCAGCGCCTGCATCCTCAGCTCGGGCTTCTCGGTGGTGAACTTCCCGCCCGCAAAACCGCTGGGGTAGCCGACATCGTCCACGATCCACACGCGCATGTTGCGCTGTTTGGCCTCGGCCACGAAGTTGCGGAAAAAGGCGAAGTACTCCGGCGACAAATAGGCGAAGGGCATGTTGAAGCCGGCCTGCACGGTGACCGCCTGAAAGCCGAGGCCATGCAGCGTGTCCAGATCGCGCTGGACCTGGGGAATGCTGACCGGGCCGTTCAAGCCGTAATACGGCTCCGGGCCGTACTCCGGCGGAGGAGTGTTCCATTGCGCGGCCACCTCGGCCGCCGTGGGGTTCTGCAAATGCTGCCAGGGCTGCTGCGATACTGCCGCGGCCTGCAACAGGAAGGCTGCCGCCATGAAGGTTACACACTCGGTCTTGGTCATGACTGTCGAACTCCTCCGTTGATCGGGCTCCCCGCCTGCGCCGGCCCTATCGGCTTTCCACTTCGCATGGTACACTTTTTCGGTGTTGGAATGCGCCCCCTCTTTGCGGATCGCCACGAGCGGCGGCAAAGCGGCGGCGGCGCTGGTTGAAAGGAGCGATTCTCATGCCCAGTTCTCTCAGGTGGTTTGGAAGCGGTTTTCTCTCTCTGCTGGCGGCGGCGCTGCCCGTCGTTTGCTCCTTCGCCATGGCCGCGCAGGGGCCGGCCGCGGCTCCCGTTCAAGGGCCGGATCTGGCCGGCATAGCCCACGCGGCCATTCGCGTAGGCGATCTGGACAGGTCTCGCGACTTCTATGGAAAGCTGGGCTTTGAAGAGGCGTTCGCAATGAGCCGGGATGGGAAGCCGACGCAGTCGTTCATCAAGGTGAACGACCTCCAGTTCATCGAGCTCTATCCGCAGCGGCAGCCTACCGACACCGCCGGCTTCATGCACGTGTGTTTCGAGTCGTCGGGGATCGAGGCTATCAATCAAACCTATGCCGCGCGCGGGCTGGCGCCCATTCCGGTGCGCAAGGCCGCCGCCGGTAATCTGCTCTTCACCATGTCGGGGCCGGAGAAGCAGAACATCGAATACACGCAGTACATGCCCGGCTCCAAGCACACCAACGACCAGGGATTGCACCTGGGAGCGAAGCGCATCTCCGAGCAGATTGTGGCCATGGGGATCGAGATGCAGGACCCCGCCGCAGCGCGGCAATACTACATCGAGAAGCTGGGGTTTGCGCCGGCCACGCCGCTCGAGCCGGGTGGAATCTGGCTCGCGCTTCCCGGCCCGTCGGGGCAGCGCATTCAGTTCATCCAACACAAACCCGATTCGGCCTTCGTCTTCTACTTCGGCGTCGCCGATCTTCACCGCGCGGAGCAGCAGCTCAAGGCGCTGCACATCGCGGTAGAAAGGCGTTTGTCGTCGCTTTCGATTCACGATCCGGACGGCAATCGAATCGTCTTTGTGAAGGTTGTGAAGGCAAAGCAAGGGCCAGTTGCGGCCGGTTCAGGTGCGCATTAGCCAGTCGAGACGCGTCCGCCGCGTCCTGTCTGTCGGCAGCAGGCAACTTCCGATCTTCCGGTGATAGGCTCCGAACCCATTGGTTTGAAGTTCCTTGGGGGTTCTTTCTGGCAAGCTGCTGAAAAAACCGTCATTGGTGCGGCTTTTTCTCTCTTTGCGCCCGTATTTCGGGTATTTTGATCGCGCCATGCTGAGTGATTCTTTGCCCTGGAAGCCGGTTTTC
>Ga0326727_10007612_pt1 | contig 28425 bp, 27 predicted proteins | sample MB2enrmetagenome_FD_207643 | JGI IMG/M metagenome (GOLD analysis project Ga0326727, IMG submission 207643) | Lab enriched peat soil microbial communities from McLean, Ithaca, NY, United States - MB29MY | ecosystem: Environmental > Terrestrial > Soil > Wetlands > Peat | place: USA: New York... | reverse complement strand
TAGGCTATTTGCTATAGGTTAGCACGATCTCTTAAGCTGAGACTAGAACTACTTCTAACTTATTGAAATTACAAGCGCGCCTGCCGCGAATCGAACGCGGAACCTACGGCTTAGAAGGCCGTTGCTCTATCCTGTTGAGCTACAGGCGCACTCTTGTTATTTCAATATGTTAGAGGACTCCCCATGCTCTCGCACCTGCCCATGGTGTCCAAATAGTGTCCATAGGTTGTCGAGACGCTCGATAGCCTCCTGCACATATTCGGGAGAAAGGTGAGAATATCGCATGGTCATCCTGATGTCCCTATGTCCCATGACCTGCTGCACGGTCCGCAGACTAACCCCCTGCATGACGAGGTGGGACCCGAACGTATGTCTCAGACCGTGAAAGCGGAAATCCTCTATCCCCGCCCTTCTCAAGCTAGCCAGAAAACCTGTCTTGACGTCTTTAAGAGAAGTTCCGTTTGGGTTCGAAAAAACATATTCGCCTTCGGATTTCTCATGCAAGCCGACAAGCTCCTTATGAAGCGTCTGATTGACCGGGACCACCCTTGACTCGTTGTTCTTTGTCTTGACCACGGTAATCTTCCGGTTCCCCAAGTCCACGTGTGACCACTTCAGGTTGAAGAGCTCTCCTCGCCTCATGCCGGTGTTAATGGCGGTGACCACCAGGGGTCTAAGATGCTCGGAACACTGCGCCAATAGGGCGTTTACCTCATCTGGTTTTAGATACCTCAGGCGTCCGGGCGGCTCTTTGAGCTTCTTCACGCCGTTGGCCGGGCTGGCCTTCACATAGCCCCACTCGACGGCCTTGGTATACATGTGCTTGAGGCAGGCCAACTCCCGGTTGACCGTGGCCGGTTCCACGCTCTCCAGGCGCTTTATCTTGTACTTCTCGATCATCTCTGCCGTAATCTCAAAAAGATGCTTGCCTTCGAAGGAAGTTTTGAGATTATTGATGCTGAAACGGTCGCGCCGGTCATACATCGAAAAGGATTTGTTAGCCTTGGAATACTCCAGATACTGCGTGGCATACTCTTCAAAAAGCACCTTCTTCTCATCGACTAAGCCCAGATATTCTTTTTTGACGATCTTTACTTCAATGTCTTTGAGAATCTGCAGGGCCAGCTTTTTGGACGGACCTATCTTCTTCCGCTTGCGCTTACCCTTGTCGTAATAATCGATGTACCAGTTCTTGCCCTTCTGAAAAACCGCCATGGTGACGGAAATTATAGTATTTTTTACACGAAATCTCTATCCTTTTCTTCCTGAGTCCGCTTGCGCAGCCAGGCTTCCAGGTCCTCGCGCCGGAACTTGAGGAGCCGTCCCACCCGGACGTGCGGAATCTTCCGTTCCATAACCCACTCATACAACGTGTTCTTCCGAATCCCCAAATATTCCGACGCCTCATTCATATCCATAAGCTGTTTCTGCTTAGAAATTTGCCCCGAAACAATGCCTTTTTCAGAAACAATATCCGCGGGATCGACACTCTTCAGGAAGCTTTTCATCCTCGAAGGGGCATATACTTTGAGGATTGCCAAGCGAAAGACATTGATGTTGATGTAACACTAATTTACGTGACGGCTACTCCACACCTAGGACCGTTCCGTCATGCCTGAAGATCTCTGCCAAGGCGTCTGCCGCTTCTGCAGAGTAGAGAACACCTTTGTTAATCGCTATCTCGCTTAGAGCAGTATCGATGCCGAGCGCGGGCCTGTACGGTCGATGAGACGACATCGATTCGGCAACGTCTGCCACGGCGAGTATCTTCGCTTCCATCATTATCTCAGGGTCCCGGAGACCAAGGGGATAGCCGGTGCCATTGATCCTTTCGTGGTGTTGAAGGACAGCCGTTGCTACAGGCCATGGGAACTCGATCTCCTTGAGGATGTCGTATCCGGCTTGTGAATGGGTCTTTATGAAAAGGAATTCATGAGCGCTCAGCTTACTGGGCTTTGTTAGTATCTCGGCGGGGATGGTGATTTTCCCAATGTCGTGTAGCAGTCCCATGACCCTGATCCCTTCCACCCGCTCATCCGTGAAGTCAAGGTGGCGCGCGATGGCGGAGGAAAGCTCACTGACGCGCATCTGGTGGCCGGCGGTATAAGGGTCTCTCATTTCTACGGCCCTTGCCAGTGCTACGACCGTTCCGTCGAGTGTCCTTTGCAGGGTCTCATGAGCCTTTTTTCTCTCTGCAACCTCCTCCTCGAGCGATAGTGTCTTTTCTCTTACCTTTTCTTCCAGGAGCTCATTCATCGATCTGAGCTCCCGACGCGTCCGGACCAGTTCCTCGTTGTGGGCAAGAAGGTTCTCGTAGGTCGAGAAGAGGAAGTTGGCTATCTGGCTGGGCTTTGCGGTGATCCGCTCCGTCCTGCCTCTCGATATCACCTTGACCGTACCGGCTATGGGCGGCGCCGGCTTATCACGGCCGCTCGCGATGATCGATTCGACCATGGAGAGGAGCAGACTTTCGCTGTACGGCTTCGTGAGATAGTAATCCGCGCCTGCGTTGAGTCCCTTGACTATATCTTTAGGTTCCGAGAGTGAGGTAAGGAGGATGATGGGAACGTCCGCAAGGCGCTCATTTCCCTTGATCTGGCGGCAGAAACCGTAGCCGTCGAGCTCCGGCATCTCAACATCGCTGATGATAAGGTCGGGCTTTGATTTTGCGAGTGTCCCGAGTCCATCGACCCCGTTTTTTGCACTTACCACCGAATAGCCTCGGCGAGCCAGAATCCGGCCGAGCATTTCCGCCTGGGCCTTGCTGTCTTCGAGGATGAGAATCTCTACCGAATCAGGCATGATCTAGTATCACCCTTGCGATTCCTTCCAGGCTGATGACTTTGTCAACGGCCCCCAGCTTTATCGCCTCTTTGGGCATACCGAAAACAACGCAGGACGCCTCATCCTGGGCGATGGTATACGCCCCGGCTTCCTTCATCTCCTCCATGCCCTTCGCCCCGTCGTCGCCCATACCCGTCATGATTACTCCGACAGCATTCTTGCCCGCGTAGCGCGCTGCGGACCTGAAGAGGACATCGACGGAAGGCCGATGGCGGCTGACCAAGGGTCCGTCCCTCACCTCCACGTAATAGCGGGCGCCACTCCTTTTGAGAAGGGTGTGCTTATTTCCCGGCGCGATGAGCACCCTTCCCCTCATTACCGTGTCGTCATTTTCCGCTTCCTTGACCGATACCCGGCAAAAACCGTCCAGCCTGTTTGCGAAGGCGCGGGTAAAGTGCTCCGGCATGTGCTGGACTACGACCATGCCGGGAGCGTCGGCGGGCAGCCCCCGGAAGAGTACCGAGAGCGCCTCGGTGCCGCCCGTTGACGCGCCCACGGCCACCACCTTCTCCGTGGTCGCAACCATCGATTTGTTGGTCGTCTTCGGCAATATAGCGTCCGCCGTCAGCCTCGGAGGTACGTGGAACGATACGGCGGATAGCTTACGGGTCCGGACACGCGCGGCCGCCTTCACCGCGTCACTCATTAGTATTTTCGATTCTTCGAGGAACTGCTTTACTCCCAATTTCGGCTTCTGGATGATATCTACGGCGCCGTACTCCATGGCCTTCAAAGCCGTCTCGGAGCCCGCTTCCGTTAATGAAGAGCACATGACGACGGGGATGGGGTGCTGGCTCATCAGCTTCTTGAGAAAGGTGAGCCCGTCCATGCGCGGCATCTCGACATCTAGAGTGATTACATCAGGGACAACCTCTTTCATCTTCTCTGCAGCAAGGTAAGGGTCTCCGGAGGCGCCCACTACTTCGATCTCCGGGTCAGACGAGAGCAGCTCCGTGATGGTCTTGCGGACGACGGCAGAGTCATCGACGATAAGCACCTTTATTTTGTTCACAGCTGGCTCCCTTGGATAGCTTGTTCTATGCGTTTCAGCAGCACTTCACCCGTATGGGTGGAAAAATATATCTTCCTCCCCATCGTGCCCCCCACGTCGGACCCTACAAGTCTGAGATTCCTCTCTGCTATGATCCGCAGGGCCGTCTCCACGTTTTTCTTTCCTACCGCCATGCTATTTCCATCGAGCCTTTCGATCATATTTGCGCCTCCGAGGAGCTTTATCTTCAACTCGCCGCCATTGATGCCCATTCGCTCGAACACGTTGAGCATATGGTGCATGGAGCTGTCCACATACCGAAATTTATCTGCATCATCAAGTATCCGGCTGCTGGGCAGCAGGGCGTGGCAGATAGCACCGAACCGGAATCTTTCATTGAACATCGTAACGGAGACGCACGAGCCGAGGATGGTTACAACTTCGGCAGGCGCCTTGCCGACGTAAATATCGGCCGGTTTAAGAAAGACCGCCTTCATGGGCGTTTCCTGTACACGGTGGGAGCTGCCTGAACCAGCGGCAAGTCCATGCCGAAAAGCGTCTCCGAGTGGCCCATAAACAGATACCCATAAGGGGAGAGAAGCCCGCAGAACCGTTTGAGAAGCTGCTCCTGGGTCGGTTTGTCGAAGTAGATGATCACGTTCCGGCAAAAGATGATGTCCATCTGCTCTCTGAAACCGAAGTCGCCGTCCATCAGGTTGAGCTGCCGGAACTTCACGCATTCTCTCAATTCCGGTTTCATCCGGTAAAGGTCTCTCGTCCTGTCCTTGCTGCGGAGAAGGTACTTATGCTTCAGGGCCGGAGGGATAGGCTCCACCGTCTCGCCATCGTAAACCGCCACTTTCGCCTTTTCGAGCACCCTGGTGGAGATATCGGTTGCGAGGATCATGAAACGGACCCCCGGACGGCCGCCGGCGAACTCGCTCAGGACCATCGCCAGGGTATACGGTTCCTCCCCGGTCGAGCACCCGGCGCTCCAGACCGTGATGGTCTTCTTTATGGCAGTAAGCTCGGGGAGCGCCTTTCGGGCCAGATAGTCGAAATGCGCGGACTCCCTGAAGAAATCCGTCTTGTTGGTAGTCACCTGGTCGATCATGTGGGTCAGTTCCTCTTCCATGCCCTTGGCACTGAAGAGATAGTCGCAATAGAGGGAAAAGGATTCGATCCCCAGGCTCTTCAGCCTCTTTCTGAGCCGGGCCTCGACCATCGTCCTCTTCGCCTCCGTGATCTTTATCCCGCAGTGACTATAGATAAAATCCTTGAGACGCACGAATTGCTTGCCGGAGAGGGAGCATTCCGCCTGCTCTTCACATGCCGTCGTTAACATACTCCCTCTCCTCTATTTCCGGGACGGCCCACTACATGCCGCCCATCACTCGTTGGCGGCCTTCTGCATCCGCTCGCCCGTCTCCTGGACCTCCGCCAGCTCGTCCGAAGAGAACATTTTGTCGATATCCAGGATGATGACGAAGCGGTCGTCTTTTTTGCCCATGCCCTTGACAAAATCGGTCTTGAGCCGGGTCCCTATCCTCGGCGCCGGCTCTATCTGTTCCGGCTCCAGCTCGAAGACTTCCTGGACCGAATCGACCAGTGCCCCTATTACGACCGTTTCACCTTCGAGGGATACCTCTACCACTATGATGCAGGTATGGACCGTCTTCTCCGTCTCGGCAAGGCCGAACTTGAGCCTCATATCGAGGACGGGGACCACGCTGCCCCTAAGGTTGATGACGCCCCTCATATAGTCAGGGGTCTTGGGCACCTTTGTTACCGTATTGAATTCGAGTATCTCCCGCACATGGGAGACATCCAGGGCAAAGACCTCTTCGGCAAGCAGGAACGTCAGGTACTGCCTTGTTTCGGTTATGGATGATACGCTCATTGTCGGCCTCCTTCCGCCCTGTTAGACTTGCTCAAATTCTTCATCCAAACTGTCTTTGCCGTTGCCGCCCATGTCCAGGGTCACGCCCTGCTGCCTGCGCTGCCCCTTCTCCTGATGGGCCGCCATTGCAGCGGCCGTTTTTGCCGTCACGCGCGTTTTTCCTGCCCTTGACTTGCTTTCGCCTTCTATCCTGAAGAATTCTAGCACGTCCATCAACTGTTCCGACTGGGTGGACAGCTCTTCCGACGTAGACGCCATCTCTTCGGTTGCAGAGGCGTTCTGCTGGATAACTTTGTCGAGCTGCTGGACAGCCTTATTGATCTGTTCCGCGCCGGCATTCTGCTCGTTGCTCGCCGCGTTGATCTCGCTCACAAGCTCCGCCGTCTTCTGGATGTCGGGGACGATCCTCGCGAGCATCTCTCCCGCCCTTTCAGCGACATCGACGCTGGTTGCAGAGAGTTTGTTGATTTCGCCTGCCGCGATCTGGCTCCTCTCCGCAAGCTTCCTGACTTCTGCCGCAACTACGGCAAATCCTTTCCCGTGCTCGCCTGCACGGGCTGCCTCAATGGCGGCATTAAGGGCAAGAAGGTTCGTCTGCCGTGCAATCTCTTCGATGATGGAGATCTTGGTTGCAATCTCTTTCATAGCCTGCACGGTCTCCACGACTGCCTTGCCCCCATCCCTGGCGTCCTGCGCAGCCTTCAGGGCGATCTTTTCCGTCTGCTGGGCGTTGTCCGCATTCTGCCTTATGTTCGACACCATTTGCTCCATGGACGACGATACCTCTTCGGCAGATGCCGCTTGTTCCGCTGCGCCCTGCGACATCTGCTGGGCGGCGGAGCTCAGCCCCTGGCTTCCCGAGGCGACGTTGTCGGCCGCCATCTTGATGTTGGCAACCACATCCGACAATTTATCTATGAGTGTATTGATGTTATTCTTGATCTCGTTGAAGTCGCCGTTGTAGGAGTCGGCTATTTTGGCCGGGATATTGCCTCTGCTTATGCCTTCCACATATTTTGCCGCCACCTTTAAAGGTCCGACGACGGCATCGAGGGTGTCGTTCACGCCCTGGATGACTTTCTGGAACTCGCCCTGATGCTTCGACGCATCGGCTCTGGTGGCCAACTTGCCCTCAACTGTGGCCTTTGAGAGTATATTCGCATCGAGGACCAGCTCCCTTAATGAGTCGGCAGTCCTTTGCAGAGCTGGTGTTATCTCGTCTCGCTCGTCTTTGGGTGTCAGCTGCACGCTGACGTCGCCGAGGGACATCCTTTTCAGTGATGCTACGACGTTGTTCTGGAGATCATCGGCAAAATCGTCCATGCTTTTTGCCATCAACCCAATTTCATCTTTCTGATCCATGTTGACCCGCATGCCGAGGTGACCTTTCGCCAGCTCCTGGAGCATTTGAACGGCCTTGTTGACGGGTTGGGTGATGCTTCTGGTTATGTTCAGGCTCAATATCGCTCCCAGAATGATGGCAACAGCAGCCAGGGACAGAAGGATGCCCAGGACTATGAACTTGGTTCTTTGGGATTCTTCGTAGCGGGCCTGGGTGCGCGCTTCCTGGTACTTGACAATCAGCTCTGTCTCTTCGTCAAGCTTCAGGAACGTGGGCCTTGCCTTCGTGAAGACCAGAGCGGCCTCCGCGGCTTTGCCCGCATGGAGCAGCTCCAATGCCCTATTGTCCGCTTCCCTGGCGGTTGTGATCGTCTCCTTCGCTCTTGCGATCAGTGCCTTCCCTTCCTCGGAGGTCTCCAACTTGTCGAGGTCGTCAGTGGCCTTCTTGTATCGCGCCCTTTCGCGTTCGATGACCTTCATCTCCCTTTCCGTAAAGGCCTTATCTTTTGCGAGAAGGATGTTTGACACCGATAGGACCACATTATTGAAGCCGGCCCGCGAGACGTTCGCTGCCACTATTTTCGCGTTGTTGACGTTGACGATGTAATCCAGCTTGGAGAACATCGACCAGGCGCTGATCATGCCGGTTACCGTCAGGACCAGCATGCAGAAGAGCAAAATTCCGAAAGCCAAATTAAGACGTTTGCCAACTTTCACGTTCGAAAAGAGTTTCATTGCCAAATCCTCCTTTTATGATAAATGTTTCGCGCGGTTCTCAATTGAGCCCCGTCTGAGCTGCTTCCACATCCGTAGCCAGTTTTGCCGCGTCAACGATAAGCGCCACAGTACCGTCACCCAGTATCGTCGCACCGGAGACGGCATTGACGCGCTTGTAAAACCTGCCCAGGTTTTTGATCACCGTCTGGTGCTCACCCACTACGCTATCGACCACGAAGCCCACCCGGGAGCCGTTCACCTTCGTTACGACTACTTGTTCCCTCTGGGGCCGCTCGCCTTTGATCCTGAATTCCCGCCTCAGCCGTATATACGGAACGATGTCGCCCCTGACATAGGCCAGGTCAGCGCCGTGTGCCCTCTCCACATCGTCCCCGGTAAGCTCGATGCACTCTTCCACTATAGAAAGAGGGAGTACGAAGCTATCGTTCCCAAGGGTAACGAGGAGACCTTCGATGATCGCAAGGGAAAGTGGCAGCCTTATGGTCACCGTAGTCCCTTTGCCCTTTTCGCTTGCGATTTCGATCGACCCCCGCAGGGCATCTATCGCCCTCTTGACAACGTCCATGCCTACGCCCCGGCCCGAGACGCTCGTGACTTCCTTTGCTGTGGAAAAGCCCGGCTGAAAGATAAAGCCGAAAATCTCCTTGTCCGTCAATTCCGCGTTTTGTGAAACGAGGCCCCTTTCTGCCGCCTTCAAAAGTATCGCCTCCCTGTCGAGGCCCTTGCCGTCGTCCCTGATCTCTATGACTACGTTCGCCCCGGAATGGGAGGCTGCCAGGTGTATGGTGCCCGTCCTCGGCTTGCCTGCCGCTTCTCTTTCGTCCGGTCTTTCTATCCCGTGGTCGATGGAGTTCCTTATGAGATGGACGAGAGGGTCGTTCAGCCTTTCGATCACCGTCTTGTCCAGCTCGGTCTCCGCCCCCTCCGTCGTCATCTCGATTTCCTTTCCCAGCTCCTGCGAGAGGTCGCGGATGAGCCTCTTGAACCGCCCGAATGTAGTCCCGATAGGAAGCATGCGCATATTCAGGGTGTTGTCCCGCAGCTCGGCCGTCAGCCGCTCCACCTCTTCGGAGATGGAGGAGACCTCCGTATCATTCAGCAGCGAAGCGGTTTGGGCCAGCCTGGCCTGCACAGTTACCAGCTCGCCTACCAGATTGACGAGCATGTCCAGCTTCTGCGCAGGTACGCGGACGCTCGATATGTCATCTTCTTTTGACCGGGCCTTTTCTTTTACCCTCCGCACATGCTCCTGCTCCACAAGGGCTGACTTTACCTCGTCCGGCGTTACCACTCCCTTCTCTATGAGCATCTCGCCGATGAGCTTCTTCTCGTCGAGCACGTTCTGGAGCTGATCCTGAGTTATGTCCCCCCGCTCGACGAGGATCTCGCCAAGCCTTTTGTAGTTCTCACCACGCCCTATCGCGTCGGTAAAGGTCTCTTTGTCCACTATGTCTATCCTGATCTCACAGAGGTCTTCGACGAAGATGAATACGTCCTTTATCGCGTTCATCCCCCGGTTCGTCGTCAAAACAATGTCCCAGGAGATGTAGCAGCTTTCGGGGTCCATAACCTCAATAAGGGGGATATTATCGGGCCTTGCCACCACCGCGCATTCTCCGAGACCGCGAAGCTCCTCCAGAATGAGCATGAGGTTGTTTCCGGTCGCGAAGATACCGGGCGACGGCTTGAAGCGAATGCGATAAGTGGCATCCACATCCGCGGCCGAGTCGTTCGGAAGTGTGGGAGCGCTTTCCCCGGGAGAGGTTGTATTCGCAGGGGCCGTCTCCCCATCGAGCAGCTTCCCCAAGGCACTCACAATCTGGTTGGGAGCCTGCCCGCGCGTGATTTCCTCGCAGGGACCGTCGAGCATCGCCTTTATGACGTCCCTTGCCTGCAAGGTGAGGTTGATGAGTTCTTTCGTCACTGGGAGCGCACCGTCCCTCACCCTGTCATAGACGCTCTCCACCTGGTGGGTAAACGCCGCAATGTCGTCGAAGCCGAACATGGCCCCCGAGCCCTTAATCGTATGCATGGCGCGGAAGACCTTTCCTATCAGGTCCTTGTCTTCCGGGTGCTCTTCGAGCTCAAGAAGAGAATCCTCTAGCTCCGCAAGAAGCTCGTAAGCTTCCTCTATAAAGGCATTGGCGTGTGGATCTTCCCGGCGGCTCATCCCAGCACCTTCTTCACGACGGAGAGAAGCTGGTCCTGCTTGAACGGCTTGATTATCCAACCCGTGGCCCCGGCCGTTCTCCCCTCCTGTTTTTTTGACTCCTGAGACTCCGTTGTCAGCATGATGATGGGAATGAATCTGTACGCCGGCTGCGCCCGGAGCCACCTGATGAGGGCTATCCCGTCCATGTTTGGCATATTGAGGTCCGTGACCACCATATGCACCGGGCCGCTTCCTATGGCGGAAATGGCTTCTTTTCCGTCGGACGCTTCTACTACGTCGTAGCCTGCCTGTTTCAATGTGAAAGCGACCATCTGCCTAACGCTGGCCGAATCGTCCACAGTCATCACCGTCTTAGCCATCTCTTCCTCCCTGGGCCCACGGGCAGCCTTCTTCCTGGCAGGCGACGCACCCTTCCGGACGCCAGAAACCAGCGGCAATCGCAGCCGTGCGGACACAATCAGGGACGGCGGGAATGACAATCGTCTTCCCTCGCGCAATTGCCGTTTTATAGGCCGCACACAGCAGTTGCAAGCCGGCGATGTCGGCTTTGCCGGTATGCGAAAGATCGACCTCTATGCAGTCGGCCCGCTCCAGGCCGTCGCTAAGCAGAGATTTAAGCCGAGCCGCCTCTTGTACGGTCAGTTCGCCCGGCAGCTCGACGGTTGCCTCCTTTCGTGTCGCTTCATTGCGTGACTTCTTCATGCACGCCTCCTAGAAAAGCTCGACGTTATCTCCGAAATCACTGGCCGCACCATGCTGACGGAAAACGCTCCCGCCAAAGACGGACTGATGGACGCTCCGTTCTTTGTGCATGGTGTATCGCTCCTCAAGGCGCCTTAAGAGTTCACCGTCCTTCGGCCCGGGCTGCTTGGGCGCGAATACTTCCGAGGCTCTGGCAACGTCGGCCAGATTGGTAGCCACCTTCTCCAAGATCTCTCCCGCCCTGCGCTGGACCGTGATGCCCGAGACGAGCTCTTTAACTTGGGATTCAAGTTCGCTGCAGACAAGCTCTATAGGCCTGACGAGAGCGGTGACACGAGCGTCCATATCGCCGAAGCTGTCGAACAGGTTTCCGAGCCTTCCCGTCGCATCGTCAAGTTGAAGCCCTTTCTCTCCCCTCCCTGCGTCTGTGGCAAGCCCGTCCGCCGCTGAGCCGACCTGATGCAGAATACGCGAGATTACCTCAGTCAGGTGCCGCGCGTTCTCCGATAGCTCTCTTATGGACTCGGCGAGCACGGAGAGAGGCGCGCCCTCGGTCCCCGCCCTTGCCGCCTTCACGCGCGCATTTAGGGCGATAAGCTCTATCTCTTCACCCACTGCCTCCACTTCCTCGACGAAGCCTGAAAGTTCGCGCGTTGTGCCGACCACCCTTTCGACAGCGGCTACAAGCCTTGAGTTCGCCTCACCGTTCTCCTTGAGCGATGCTATAATACGGCCGCCTTCCTCCTTCAGTCGCGCCAGGAAGGACGAGCCGGCCTGATCCGCCGTCTCCGTCAGCGTCGCCACTTCGCAGAGGACCTCCGCCGCGTATTTCGACATCTGTTGCAGATTGTCGAGGATGCCTCCCATCGCGGCGAGGAGCTGCTGCCGCGCGTTCGAAAGTTGCCCGGTCAGCACTGCACAGACATCGCCGATAGGAAGGCCGGCAAGACTCGACCGAGGGTCCTCCACGCATCCGTCGTCGGGCGTCTTCCCGCACAGCTCGTCGATCGCCTGCACCACATGCTCTATCTGCTGACGGGTGATGTCGTGGAACTGGAGGGAGCTTACGATTTCGCCGACCACCGTGCACATCTCGTCTGTACGTTGGGCTAGGAAACAGGCCGTTTTGGACGAGGCTGCATGCTTCTCCCGTAAGGACAAAAGGCTCCCCATCACGCCGTCTAAGAGAGCCTTCGCGTGCTCGTTCTCGGACGCGTCGAAGGCGCTTGCCTTAGACAGGGTGTCACCTATCACCGTGCGTAGAGACTTGATTGTATCGCGGATGTGCTTCGACTTCACGCCGATCGTCGCAGAGAGCGCCTCTATATCGCGGGCGAGGCTGCCAAAGCTGTTGTTGACGTCCGATATCCGCGAAGCCTCGATCTTCGTCGAGATTGACAGTATTGACAGCCGCTTCACGATGCTCGCAAAGCCTGAGAGCGATGTGCTTATGCTCTCCATTGTTATCAGGATGTCCTTTATCGTCTCAGCGTTGCTCCGCAGGCTCTGCCTGGAGGCATCGAGGTACATCTTCATAAGGTCGAGGAGTTCCTGTATCTCGCGGATCCAACCCCCGACCTCGTCGCTGGATATCAAGTCGGCTGCCGACTTTGCCTTCCGTGAGACTTCGTCCGACTGCGCGGACACCTCCCTCAGGCGGCTACCTACGGTTAAGAAATCATCTTCAGTCGAGCGGTTCAGCGAAAGGAGTTCGGAGCTGCAGCTTCTGAGCGTCCCGAGGGCAGATTCAATCGTTTCCATACGGAACATAACCTCTCTTCATACCCAGTCAGGTCACTGCACGAAAAGAAGTGTGTTCCGCATTACTTTTTGGTGGGTGACCAGCACTCCTTCGCGCCCAGCGCCCCGGTCTTCTGCTGTCTCACAGTTGAGCCCTCATCTGTTATCGGTTCGTGGGAGACTTAACTTAAATAAAGCCAAAAGATAAAACTTTATTAACACACGCGTGGGAGAGGAAGAGGGTTCGAATCCCTCGCTCTCGACCTGGAAAGGTTAACCTGATGTACTATCTCATCAGCCACTCGATTGCCATTACTACTCCACACGGTTTCCGCCGGTTGTCGGTTTAGCGATTTCAGAAAGACATCGTTACGTATTGCAAGAAGAGATTGCCACTTTGGCGGGCGCGACTCCCCCCTGGTTTCCTTTCTATTGTACCTTCGTCCCTGCAATCGGAACATTAGTTTGTTATCTGATAAGGGCACGCACCCCTTTGCTTGGGTCGATCAGTTTGCGATTTCAAGCAGGTGCTCCGGACAATGCCTGAATGATGCCGTCGCTTTCATGGGTTTCGTAGCTGCTCCGGAACAAGTTCTCAAGGCCCTCAGACCCTCGCGGTTTAATGAGGCACCCCGATATTTGCTGCCTGCAATTTCCGATTTGTATTCCAGCGCAGATTTGCTAAGGGTTGCGCCACTCTATGACAAGATACGAGGCACGCTGGATAGCGCTGTCCCGATAACGGGTCTGTCGCTCAACAGAAGACTACGCTCCATAGGTGAGAGGCTCAATGAGGAACTTCTCAAACGGTAAGAAACATACAGTGCGTGTGAAGCGCGGCTGCGGCTGTTGCGCTATCTGATTCGTATCGGAAATGACGCCAACAATCTTTATCGGCGTCGTGGAGTTCAGATCGCGCTACCCTTCAAGAGACTGGGCATCGTCTCTCTTTGAGAACTAAAACACCAAAGACTTGGTATCCAAATAGTGTCCACTTAATTATAGCTATTTGGAATGGCGGTTTGCAACAGACGGGGGGCGCGTGGAATGGCGCTCCGATGAGGCTGCGCGGGGAAAAAGGGGGCGAAAGGGGCGGCGCTTCATTATATGCTTGAAAAAAACGTCAATGAAGGTTATCTTTTAGCGTTCCTTGACGCGGACCAATCGCAGGACTAGTTTTTCCATCAGAGACTGAGGTGAAGGATGGGCAGTGTCGTTAAGTGGCGGAAGAAGAAGATGCGGAAGCACAAGTACAGAAAACTAAGAAGAAGGACGAGGCACCAGAGGAGAAAGTAGCGACCTCATAACTGCCATATTCTTTTCGTCCATATTGCCCATCTTGGGGGTTTCCATCACGCCGCCAAGATGGGCAAGCCTTTTATCGTTGAGAAGAAAACGGAAGCACCCCTCGCCGATGCACCCCTTCCCTATATGCCAGTGCCTGTCCCTGCGGCTGCCTTTGGGGGTCTTCGAATCGTTGAGGTGGAAGAACCTGATGCAGCCTGGCCCGCAGCGCCCCTCCATCTCCCCAATGATCGCATCCCAGACGGTCTTCCGCCGCACGTCCCGGCCCGACTCGAAGAGGTGGGCCGTGTCGAGGCAAAAGCCCACCCTTTTCGCGTCTCCTATGCGCTTGTGCAGGGCTATCAGCTCGGCGATGCTCTTGCCCACGGCGCCGCCCTGCCCGGCCGCATTTTCGAGGAACACCGAGACGGGAAGGGCGGCAAGCACCTCCCCTACGGAGCGCGCTGCCGCGTCAATGCCTTTCCTGACGCTCTCCCGCGAGCCGCAGTGCGCCACGATGGCCTCGATCCCCAGCTCCGCGCAGAGACGCGCCTCGTGCATGAAGCCCGCAAGGTTCCTCGGATCCTCGTCGGAGCGCGCAATGTTGGGGAGATACGACAGATGGGCCACGACGGGCAGATCGCGGAACAACCGCCCGAAAGCCTCGCGGTCGGCGTCGCTCCATGACTTTTCGGCCCAGGACCTCGGGTTTTTTACGAATATCTGGATTACCTCGCACCCGAGGCGCACCGCCTCTGCGTAGGTATGCTCGAAGCCTTTCGCGATGGGGACGTGAAAGCCTATCTTCAACTTGTTGATTCCCTGCAGCAAGCTATCAGGGATAATATCATTCCCCTCTTCTATTCCACCACCATCATAAGAACTCTTTTACTCGCTCTTTTGTCCCCATGCTTCCTGCATCCGACTATCGTTCCGGGAGCTTTGGCGCGCCTTACCACAGGCAATGATTGGGGCTCAGCGCCCCCTCCGGCGGCATCAGCCGCCGGAGCCTTCCCCCTCAGGAAATACCCTGCTGCAAGCAGCAGGGTATTTATCCGCGTCCGCGCCTGCCGCCGCAGCCTCAGGGCGTGCTGCGCACGATGAACGCGCGGCCTTCCCTTTCGATCCCGGGATAGACGTTGCGGCCGTAAAGGAAGTGGACGGCATCGAGGTCTACGAAATCGAAGGCGCCGCTGCCGGAGGCCATGAAGATCGCCGCGGACAGCCCAACCATAGTCTCGATCATGCACCCGGCCATAAGCTTCATATGGTGCCGCCTGGCCATCTCGATTATCTGCATCGACTCGCCGATGCCGCTCTTTGCTATCTTGACGTTTATGCCGTCCCCCAGATTGTTGTCTACGACCCTCTGGGCATCCTCCACCCCTGCTACCGACTCGTCCAGGATGATCGGCGCAGGCGACCGCTCTTTTATGTATGCAAGGCCGTCGAAGTCGTCCTTATGGAGGGGCTGCTCGAAGAGCTCTATCTCGTAGCGCGACTTTTGGAGGGCGTCGGCAAACGCGAGAAAGGCGTCCCGCGTATAGCCCTGGTTGCCGTCGATGCGCATGGTGAAGGAACCGGATGTCCTCTTCAGCAGCCCGTAAACGAGGGCAACCGCCTCCAGGTCACGCTCCGCCCTGCCGGTCGCCTTCAGCTTGTAGGCGGTGAAGCCCTGCCGGACCGCCCGGTCCGTCCATTGCGCCAGCAGCGCGCTGTCTCGCAAGGCTGGCAGCGTAATGTCCGTCTCTATCCTCTGTGTGCGACCGCCCCAGCAGAGGTGCTCCGAGACCCCCCGCTCCGCGACGGCCGCCCTGAAAAGCGCCGTCTCCAGGCCCGACAACGTCATCCTGGCGCGTGGAAAATAGGCCCGCAGGCCGGCAACGAGGGAGGCCCAGCCATCTACTTCTTTGCCCACGACCCTGCCTGCGGCCTCTTTGAGCACCCGGCATATGGCGCCGATGGTCTCGCTTTTGAAAGCGGCGCTCGTCGGGACCTCGCCTGCGCCTTCCGTCCCGCTGTCCGTCGATGCGGTCACGAGGACGCTGCGCATGACGCGTTTTTTCCCCATGGCGGTAGCAAACGTCGTCTTGAGCGGCCGCAAGACCTGCCTGAACCTGATCTCCCTTATCAAGGCCACAACGAATATTAATCCGCGCCGGCAGAGGGTGCAAGGGTCTATTGTCAGAACATGATAGACGTAAGGATATAATCGGCGACGAGGATGCTGATGCTCGACGCGACGACCGCCTCGGTCGTCGCCCTGCCCACGCCTTCCGCGCCCCCCCTCGCGTAGAAACCCTTATAGCAGCAAATCACCGCGAGGATCACCCCGAAGCAGGCCGCCTTCGCCAGGCCGTTGTAAATGTCCTTGAGGTCGAGGTACTTGACGATCCTCCCTATGAAAACGGCGTCGTTGATCCCGAGGAGCTTGACGCCCACAAAGTACCCGCCCACGATGCCCGTGAAATCGGCGATGATCGTCAGGACGGGGAGCATCAGGAGCGAGGCGATCACACGGGGCACGACGAGGTACTTGACCGGGTTGACGGCCATGACGGTAAGGGTGTCGATCTGCTCCGTAACGCGCATGGTGCCCAGCTCGGCGGCTATGGCGGAGCCCGCCCTGCCCGTCACCATCAGGGCCGTCAGGACTGGCCCCAGCTCGCGCGTCATGCTCAAGGCCACGGTCGTGCCGACGAGGGCCTCCGAGCTGAACCGCCTGAACCCGTAATAGGTCTGGAGGGCGAGGACCATGCCGGTGAAGCAGCCCGTGACGACGACGATCCAGACGGACTTCACGCCGATGAACTTCATCTGCTTGAAGATCAGGCCGGGCTTCACGGGCCTTCTAAGCGCCCAGTGCACGACCGTCATGAACATGATCCAGACGCCGCTGAACTCGCCTGCGGCCCTTTTCACCGGCTGGACGAATTTTTCCATGAATCCCCTAAGGGACATAGACCCTCTTGAAGCGCCTCGATATGCCGCAGAGGATTTCATAGGGTATGCTTCCCGTCTCCCGCGCCATCTCGTCGGCCGTCACGGAGGCGCCTTCCGCGCTGCCCAGAAGCACGACTTCCGTGCCTGTTTTGGCGGCCGGCACTCCGGTGAGATCGACGAACGTCCAGTCCATGCAGACCACCCCGAGGACGCGGCAGCGCCGCCCCGCGACGATCACGCTCCCCCGGTTCGACAGAGCTCTTGGGTAGCCGTGGGCGTAGCCTACGGGAACGTAGCCCACCCTCGTCTCCTTCTCCGTGACGTAGGTCCCACCGTAGCTCAGGCGCGCGCCTGCGGGGAAGGTGCGCACGAAGGCGATCGACGACGCCCACCGCATGACCGGCGTAAGGAGTACCTTCTTCTTCAGGGCCGCATCCGCGTAGCAGCCGTAGAGCATGATCCCCGGCCTCACCATGTTGAAGCGGCCTTCCGGGTAGTTGCAGATGGCGGCGCTGTTAGCCATGTGTCTGAAGCGGGGGTTTATGCCGCTCGCCTCGAAGCGCCTTATTACTTCCGAGAAAAGGGCCACCTGCCCTAGGCCGAATTCGTCGCGCACTTCCGACGAGGGGAAATGGGTCATCAGGCCCTCCACCTCGGCAGCGCGCAAATCCTCCAGGAGTGGGAGCAGGCTCGCTATCTCGCCGGGGGCGAAGCCGAGCCGCCCCATCCCCGTGTCGATCTTGACGTGCAGCTTGAGGGGCCTCACCGCCTTGAAGGCGCAGATCCTCTCCAGCAGCTCGAAGTTGCCGACTGCGACGCTCAGGTCGTAATCGACTGCGGAGTCGAGCCGCTCCCAGGGCATCACCCCGCTCAGGATGAGGATCGGGACGGATATGCCGTTTTCCCGAAGCTCCCTCCCCTCCTCGATGGACGCGACGCCGAAATACGGCGCGCCCGCCGACTGGAGCCGCCGGCCGACCTCGACGGCGCCGTGTCCGTAGGCGTCCGCCTTTATCACGCACAATAGGGCCGTGTCCGCGCTTACCAGGCCGCGGACGGCCCTGTAGTTCTCTTCGAGGGCGGGAAGGTCGATCCTTACCGAGGTCCGGGACCTCTCCGCGCCTTCTGCATCAGGCATCTTTTTCACCTATCTCATGCTTTGATCTTTTTGAACACCCGGCGGCAGATATCGAGGACCTCTTCGAGGACCCCGCCGGTGTGGGCCATCGTGAGGAACGCCGCCTCGTACTGGCTCGGCGCGAAGAAGACGCCCTCGCCCAGCATTGCCCTGAAGAAGGCCGCGTAAAGGCGGCTGTCGGAGGCGGAGGCAGTCTCGTAATCGACTACGTCGCGGCGGTTGAAAAAACCTGTAAACATGGAGGTAAGGCCGTTTACAGCGTACGGAACGCCCGCGCCCGACGCGATGCGGGAGACCTCCGCTGCGACGTGCGCGAGGGCGGCCCGCAGGCCCTCGTAAGGCATCGCTTCCCTGAGCCGCCTGAGCGTGTAAAGGCCGGCCCTTACCGCTACGGGGTTGCCGGAGAGCGTCCCCGCCTGGTAGACGTCCCCCTGGGGGGCCAGCCTCTCCATCAGGTCGCGCCTGCCGCCGAAGGCGCCGATGGGAAACCCCCCGCCTACGATCTTCCCCAGGCAGGTAAGGTCCGCCTTTACGCCGTACAGCTCCTGCGCGCCGCCGTAAGCGACCCGGAACCCCGTGATGACCTCGTCGAATATAAGGATGATGCCGCTCCGGGAGCAGATATCGCGGACGTCCTCAAGGAACCCTTTTGCGGGTAGGATCACCCCCATGTTGCCCATAACGGGCTCCATGATCAGGCAGGCGATGTCCGCTTCGTCCTTCACTATCCTGTTGACGCTGTCTATATGGTTGAATTCCGCCACGAACGTGTGCTTCGCCAGGTCGGCCGGCACGCCCGCGCTGTCCGGCATCCCGAAGGTCGCCAGACCGGACCCCGCCTTCACAAGTAAGCTGTCAACATGCCCGTGGTAGCAGCCCCTGAGCTTGATGACCCCTGCCTTGCCCGTCGCGCCCCTTGCGAGCCTGATCGCGCTCATGGCGGCCTCCGTGCCGGAGCTCGTAAGGCGCACCATCTCGATGGAGGGGAAGGCGTCTATGATTGCGGCGGCCAGGGCAGGCTCGTAGGGGTGGCACGCGCCGTAGGACGTTCCGTCAGCGACTGCCGCCTGTATCTCGGTAGTCAGGCCGTCGTCCGCGTGGCCCAGCATGATCGCCCCCCAGGACGAGACGAAATCGATGTAACGGTTGCCGTCCACGTCGAAAAGGTAAGGCCCCTTGGCATGGTCTACGTAGAACGGCTGCCCGCCGACAGAGCGAAAAGCGCGGACGGGACTGTTGACGCCGCACGGGAGCAGAGAGACAGCGTGGTCGTATAACTCCTTGGAGCGAGTTGTTGGCATGACAATATTCTACGATTTGGCGGATGCGCGTTTCAAGCAAAATCATAGGCCGGGAGACTGGCCTATGATTTTGCTTGCATGCATGTGCGGCCGGGGTCTTTCCGCGGCCTTTCCGCCGTTTTCTCGGCGCGCCTCCTCAACATACTGTTAAAGTATAGTTTCGTCGGGCGCCATCGAAAACAACGAAAAATCCATCGAAAATCCCTCCGGCCGGAGAAAAACCGTGCATAATCCACCTACCAACACTATAAACGGGTAAACAAGTTTCGTTTCAACATCACGATGCCAAAGCAGGGTAAGGGGAGATGTACTGGAACCCCACTTATTGGCGATTCGTTGCGCCGCCTGACTGTTCATCTTTTTAAATGCTTTCCCAAATTGGTTGATAATATCTGTGCATAATAGAGTCAAGGAATACTTTTATGCAAAGGACAGCATCTCTATCGATGGACTCTAACCGTCTTTGAGCGTGCATCGCTTGGTTGCATCGAATCATATACACTTCGTCAAACGCCTCCAAAACTGGCTCACTAAGGCCAAACTCAGATAACACAGTCCTAAGTTGCTTTTTCTCGTTCGATAGTTTTTTGGTCTTAAGTATTTTTGAAGTACAAAAAAACTCAAACGCCCTGTAGAAATTGCCAAATGCCTCATTGAGGAACTCAATGTCAAAGAAGCCATTATGGAAATTGCAAAGACCTTTAGTATATTCAGTTCTAAGCCTTTCGTCCTGCTCCTTACCTAGTGCCAATAATAGTTGTAAGGTGCGCCAGGCCAGTGCCTTGGTCATTTCTATGAGGTCTCCGCTAAAGACATATCTTGGAGCCTCTGTAAACAAGAATCCCTTGTTGTGCTGACGAGCACCGAGAAACAGATAGGGAGCGGCTGGTATGGCCTTGAAATCCCAGGTGAAATGACCAAGCGTGGCAACGTTTATTGCGATTAAGAAATACGAAATGATCTCGTGTGATTTCGAGTAGAATAAATCAAGTCTCGTATCTCGTTCGCCCCTGTAACACGAAACGAGGAATGAACGCTCTTTAACGTTCGACACTTGAAGGAACAACTCGGGCCTCATGAAAAGCTCAAACGAACCCTCCGTTAGGCGATGGTGATGGCTAACAATTGACGTTCTAATGCAATCAACCCTCCCCGTTTCATTCACTTGCGGCCTCCCATATTCCCATAGAGTAGCCCATACCCTTGTTCCGGCAATCACCACGGATTGTAACACTTGCTATCTACCAGGTCGAGCAAAAATATAGTACTTTCAGGATCATACGTGGGAACATAACATCGAAGATGATACAAGGCCGGATTCGGCTCGGTCTGTTACAATTCTCTTGGCGAGAGCAAGAGGCTCACACCGTCCAGGATTTGATCGAGGCGTTCGGGCGGCAGGGAGCCGATTTTTTCAACGAGGTCGGATTTGTTCGCGGTTATGATCTGCGTGATGTTGGCTACACTGGCCTTTGGTAAATTGGCTTCGCCTTTTCGGAGCAACACGTTGCCGGGCGCCTTCGCCCTCTCCAGGTTGGAGGTGAGGAGGCAGAGTACAACCGTTTTGAGTGGACTCGCGTTGAAAACGCTATTCTGTATAACAACGAAGGGGTGCCGAAAACCGGGCGCCGAGCCGACCGGCTCTTCGAGGTCTAACCAGAATATGTCGCCCTGCCGGATGGTTGAGCTCAATAGGGCTCCCTTCGAACCTGTTTTGCATAATAAGCCCTGGCCCTGCGTCTTACGTCGGTCTCTTCCGCAGTCTCATCGCCCCCGTAAGCTTTGTTCAGCGCCTCCAGCAGTTTCCTCGATTTCCTTCTATCAAGAAACTCCATGACCGCCATGACAAAGACATGGCTGCGGGAACACTTGCATTCCTTCGTCACTTCAGTGATCTCTTTAAAGATATCGTCAGGGACGGATATCGCAGTCTTCATACTCCTAGTATATGCTATAGTATTAACACTGTCAATACCTCATCAGCATTATTTCGAAGCGATGATAGTCAAACGAATCCCCCGGATGGGGCTGTGGGGCCGCCCCATTTGGGGGACAACGCCTAAAAGCGCTGTAACAGCTACTGCCCGCCCAGCGTGAAACCGCCGTTTCCGGGCGCCTTTTTGCGTGGGTTACGCCTTTTTAGGATACCCCACCGACTGGGAGAGCGTGATCGTCTGCTCCGGGCGCAATTTGAGGGCCTTCGCCAGAACGGGCCTGTCGATGAGCGCGCGCACCACCGTCACAAACCCCTCCCCGGCGCAGAAGAGGTAGACGTTCTCCGCTATGAGGCCCGTGTCGGCGCCCATCCAGAGTGCCATCTGGTCGGGGGGCGCCTTGTCCATCTTCGCCGTGTCTGCGACGTAGACGAGGTTGACGGCCGCGGTCTTCACGTACGGCTGGGTGCCCGTGAGGTCCCGTATGTCGCCTTCCACGACAGGCTTCAGTAAGTTACCCCTCGGCTCGTAGAGATAAGCGCCCTCGGGCGCGGCGACGTAGATGTCGATCTCCTGCCTGTTGCGGGCGGAAGGCGCGGTGCGCTTGCCGTCGGGGCGGTTGATGCCGAAGGCCGCCCAGAGGAGCTGCGAAAGCACGACGACAGGCAGGGGCTGCGGGGCGAAGTCGCGGCTGGAAGACCTCTTCTCCAACAGACCGAGCGCCGGATTGCCGCCCGTCGTTTGAGGCTTGGGTAGCTGGACGGGAGCGAGCGCCTTCGCGTAAGCGACCCTGGACAACGCCTGGCCGGCCGGAATCAGCACCCCGGCGGCTGCCGACGCCTTAAGGAAATCCCTTCTACTTATGATCTTCATGACAGTCCCCCTTAAATGATGAATGTATGCAGCAGAAATAAACGTATCGCCTTATCGAGTGACAGCACAGGCAAGCCGTTGCCTCCAGGAGGACATCCCTTAAGCCGTCTTCCCTCCTGCCCGGGACGGCCTACGGATGGCCGCCGCCTATGACTGCCGTGGCCGAAGTCCTCTGGCCGAACCAGCCCGTCCCTGTGCCCCAGTACTGCTCGAGGTCGTTCTCGTACGTCGTGATCTGCTCGTCGAGCAGCTTTTCGAGGCGGAGCAGGTCCACGCGGCCGGTTTGCGCCATGCGCTCCACGTCGCGCACCGTCCCCAGGGGGAAGGCCCTCTCGTAGACAGCCAGGTAGTCCCTGAGGGCGTCCAGCCCTTCCTTTTGCCTGCCTTCGGCAAGGAGTATCAAGGCCTTGTAGCCGCGGATGCGCAATATCATATACGTCTTGCCGTCGAGCCTCTCCGCCTCTCCAATCAGGCGCTGCGCTTCCGGGAGGTCGTGCATCTTGTAGCTCGCCGTCGCAGCGTAGGCGTACGAGCGGGCGTCCGGGCTTACCTGGGCGGCCTTCAGGAAATCCTGCCTGGCACGCGCGTATTCCTCCGTGTTGAGGGCTATCTTGCCGTTGAAAATGCTTTCCCTATAGGCGCCGGCGCATTGAAAAAGACAAAGCGCAAGAAGCGTTACGGATATCCACTTCAGCCTGGCCATGGCGTGCGTCCCTCAGATATCATATGAATCGGCGATGTCCTTTGCAATCTTTTTTGAGCCCACACGATAAAGACCGTCATCGCTGCGCCCCATACCAGCCGCCTGCGGCGGAGCGTCAGGTCTATCCGGTCGGGATGCGCAGGCAGATTTTCCTTTACTTTAGGTAGAAAACGTCCTATTCATATTATCTCAAAGACGCGCCGAAATAGAGCGAAGAAAGGACCGTTCATGCCGAAGCCTGCGCCGAGAGTCGAGAAAGTCCCGCCCTACCTTTTTGCCCGTATCGACAAGAAGAAGGCGGAGGCGCGCGCCAGGGGGATCGACCTCGTCGATCTGGGCGTCGGAGACCCGGACATCCCCACGCCGCCCCATATCGTGAAGGCGATGCAGGAGGCGCTGAAGAACCCGAAGAACCACAGATATCCAGACTATGAGGGGACGCCCGCCCTGCGGCGGGCAGCGGCCGAATGGTTCTTCAAGCGGTACGGCGTGCAGCTCGACCCGGACAGGGAAGTGCTCATCCTCATCGGCTCCAAAGAAGGCATAGCCCACCTGCCCTGGGCATACCTGGGGGAAGGCGACACAGCCCTCATCCCATCGCCCGGATACCCCGTATACAAGGTCATGTCGCTCCTTGCCGGGGGGACGCCCTACATCATGCCCCTGCGGGAAGAGAACGAGTTCCGCCCCGTCTTCGACGATATCCCGGAAGAGATGAAGAAAAAGGCGAAGATCTGCTTCCTCAACTACCCGAACAACCCGACGGGCGCCTACGGGGACGACGCGTTCTACGAAAAGGCGATCGACCTCGCCCGCAAATACGACATCCTCATCTGCCACGACGCTGCATACAGCGAGCTGACCTACGACGGCTACACGGCAAAGAGCATCCTGGAGTTCGACAGGGAAAAGCGCTATTCCATCGAGTTCCTCTCCCTCTCCAAGACATACTGCATGACGGGCTGGAGGGTCGCCTTCGCCGTGGGCAGCGCAGCGGCCATCGAGAACCTCGGAAAGCTGAAGACGAACATCGACTCAGGGGTCTTCCTCGCCATCCAGGAGGCGGCCGTCACCGCGCTGTCGGGCAGCCAGGATTGCGTGCGCGAGGTGAAGGAGATTTTTCAAAGGAGGCGCGACCTGGCCGTAGACGGCCTCGCTTCCGCAGGCATCAGGGTGCGCAAGCCCCGGGCCACTTTCTACATATGGGCGCACGTGCCGCAGGGCTACACGTCGGCCGCCTTCGCCGAGATGCTCATCGAGAAGACGGGCGTCGTCGTCACCCCCGGAAGCGGCTTCGGCGAAGAGGGCGAGGGCTATTTCAGGGTCTCCATAACCGCCCCGGAAGAGCGCATCCTGGAGGCCGCGGCGCGCCTTCGGAAGCTGGGCCTGTAAGGGGCGGGTACGCCGGAAACAGACATACCTTGATCGCTTCATCGGACATCATAGGCAAGAAGATTATCATCGCTGGGGACGTCAACACGGGCAAGACGACGCTCACGATGACGCTCCTCCATGCCCTGTGCGCGGGCGGCCTTTCCGGCCGCATCGCAGTCATCGACATGGCCCCTGACATCCCTCCCGAAATCGCAGCCAGGCGCGGCCTCCAGGGCGTCGGCGGGAAGCTCGCGCCCCCTCCGGAAGGTGTATCCTATTTCGCCGCGGACATCCGCGCCCCCAGGCTGACCTCGCGGACGGGGGCGGAAGCACTGGGCGTCGCGGAAGAGAACAGGGCAAAGATCGACGGGCTTTTCGATGCGTACGGCGCGGCCGGCCGGGACATCCTCTTTATAAACGACCTGAGCATCTACCTCCAGGCCGGGCGTGCGGAAGACCTGTTCCGCAGGATAGAAACGGCCTCGACGGTAGTGGCGAACGGCTATTACGGCAGCGCCTTGGGCGGCGGCGCCTTGTCCGCCCACGAGACAGAGGAGATGGGGAAGGTGATGGCGGCCTTCGACGTGCGCGTACGCACGCCAGTTGCGTCAATCGAAGAGGCACTCAAGGGATAACGCCGGCTCGCGGGCCCGCTATTTAAGGCGCGGCGTCCTGCCTGAAAAAATTGGTAAGGAACTCGGCGTCCTTGGGGGAAAGGTCGAACTTGAAGACAGCCTCCTCCACCAGGCGGTAGAGGGCCTGCCCGTGCCGCTCCTCGCGGGCGGCCGATATCCATTTGATGGCCCTTCTCAAGTCCTCCCCTTCCGGCAGCGGATAGCTCATAACGGATTATACGTCGAAGCCGGCCAATTGTGCAAGACATCTTTGATAAATAAAAAAGGCCTTCGGCAGCCATAAGGCCGCCGAAGGCCCGCACGTTCGCCCCGGGGGGCGCCTAGGCGTGCCGCCTGGGTTTGCGCTCCTCCAGGGTGTGCACCTTTATCTTGGCGTCGGGCCCCGGCAGAGGCTCCACGGGACTTGCGAGGAAGAAGCTGCGCGCCTTTATCCATTCCTTTAAGAGGTCGGCTATCTCTTTCGCCTTCGGATAGCTCGAAATGGGGAAGGTGCGGATTTCTTTCCCGTTCACCTTTATCGTGCCCTTTTTGAGCTCCGCGTAGCTCGCCTCCCCCAGGCTGTTCGGTATCCGCTCCGGATAATCGCCCCCGTAATCGACGATCTGGGTGAAGAGGTCCTTGTCCCTCCTGGAGGTGAAATAGGCCATCTCCTCGTCGATGACGGGAATGGGGATGCCGATGCCGACGATGAGCGTCGCCCCGTAGCCCGTAAAGCTCGCCCCTGCAAGGAAGCGGGGGTCCATCCGCTTGGCGTCGCCCGTCACTGCGAGCGTCCCGGCGGGCGCCCGCACCAGGCCGTCGGGGCTGCGCAGGGCGCCGGGGTTGTGCTGAGTGCCGTGGCCTGCGACGTAGCCTACCCCGCCGCCCAGGAAGATGCGCGTCCCCATGCCGATGGTGCGGTATTTAGGGTCTTTCAGCAGCGGAGAAAGCTGGCCGGCGCTGCAATAGTTCGCGTTGCCCAGGTTCGGCTTCAAAACGCCCATGTACGTATAGATCACCCTCTCGGATAGGTTGACCGCTATGTTGTAGTTCTGGTAGCAGTTGCGCGGGTTGAAAATCTGCGCCTCGTTCACCGTCTCCTTGTTTATGTAAGTCTCGATCTTCCTTCTCGGATAGCAGTCCGTCCCGTAGGCGGTCGCCACGAGCTTGAGGTCCTTACCTGCCACGAAGTCCTCGATCACGTGGCCGCCGCCGTAGCTGAAGCTGCCGGGATAGACCTTATTGCGGGGGTCGTCGTCCGCCATGGCCGTCGCGCCGACGTAGATATCGACCGCAGCCAGGCCCGTATAGCAGGGAATATCATTGAGCGTGCACGTCCCGCCGCCGATCTTTATCCTCGGCTTCGAGTGGCCCAGGTTGAGGAACATCCCGCTGGAGCACATAGGCCCGAAGGTCCCTGTAGTCACCACGTCAACGGTCTCGGCGGCCGCCTTTGTCCCCTTTTCATCGACAATATCGGCCATCTCCTCGGCGTTGACGACCACGGCCAGGCCTTTCTTGATCTTCTCGTTTATTTCTGCGATTGTCTTCAATAATTCCTCCTTTTCAAGATTATGGTGGTAACGGGTTAGTGCGCCCCTTTAGCGGGGCCGCCCATTATACATAATCTGTTCCAGCTCATAAGCCTTCCCAAGGAGGATTTGATTTATTTACTATACGCAATATACCCGGTCGCTGTCAAGCGACCGGGTATATTGCGTTGTTGGCGGCCGTGATCCTTCCGCGCCTTTCGTGTCGTTTTCTCGGCGCGCCTCCTCACATACAAAAAGTATGCTCCGTCGCGCGCCGTCGAAAAACAACGCGAAATTCATCGAAAATCTCTCCGGCCGCGAGAGCCTTACCGCGTATACCTGCAAGTGCGGCATTGCCTGATATGGTTGAAAGTGATGATTATCGCTTGAAAGGCATAATGGGTAGAAGCTCACTGTAACGCGGGTCTTTGTCACAAGAAGCAGTGTGTGATTACAAGACCCGACCCCATATGACCCCGCCGGCCGTTGTAACGGATGAAACGCGCATAGCTGTTCACCTTACAGGGGCAGGCACGTTGAGCTGACTCCGCCTGATACGTACTATCTTCAAAAGACTATCGTTACCAATATCTGGCAACACATCGGAGGTAATTTTCAGTGACCGCATCTTGTCCCTTGCAAAACACAGGAGTATGATCTTTGTGTCGAACTGACCGAAGGACTTCAGCCACACAGGGATTGCTAAAAAGGGCTTTATCTCGAGCTTACGATCAAGAACACCGTCCTTGGCGTGATCAACATGGGTATCGAGCCCTGTCTGTATCTCTAGAATGCAGCTTTCCGAAGGTTTCAAGATTAACTGATGGTCTAGACCGGGCCTAGCCGCCGGTATCTTCCCGTTTCCTTTAAACAGTTGGATTGTCGTGTTGCCAAAATCAGATTGCACAACATAGGGTCGGGTACCAAGAACTTGGGGTATCCATATGTGAAGTTCCATTCTGCGTTGGATAATATTGGTCAGTCTCAGCTTAATAACCAAGGGGTTAGCATCGACCCAATCGACCAAATCAGCTTGAACTTCTAATGGGAAGATGGAGCTATAGACATGCCGATTAATGTCATTCGACTCAGACAATAGCCTGACTTGGTAAACGTTAAGACCGAGAAGAAACAGTCCTCCTCAAATAGCCAGGATTTGTGCGACATATTTTACCTTTTCATAAGGATGAAGATCTTTCCATCTGGGGCTACTCTCTGCCACATGGCACCTTCATGAATACAAGGGATGAGCGTGAAGAGGCGGGGGCGTTGTTTCATTCGTTGCGTTAGGTGAATAGCCTGCCCTTTGTCCTTTCTTCACAAACTCACTCCCATGTTCCCGCAATTATCACCGATTGTAACACTGGTTATTGGCTCAGTCGAGTAAAATCTAGCCTTTCAGAATTGGATTATCCGTTGTCGGCGCACCGGTAAAAGGATTGAGGATTAAACAACGGCATATGGCGGTTTGCGGCCTAAAGGGGCCGGGAGATTTTCGATGGATTTCGTGTTGCTTTTCGAGGAAGCGAACCGCAGCATACTTTTTGTGTATGTGAGGACTCGCGCCCGAAAAAACGACACGAAAGGCGCGAAAGGATCACGGCCCCTTCTACCCTCTGCCTCCCACTATAATCTCTGGCATTCTTAGAGTAGGCTGCGCGTCCGCGACGGGTACCCCCTGCCCATCCTTGCCGCACGTCCCTATCCCGAAGCCTATATCGTTCCCCACCATGTCAATCTCTTTCAGCACCTTCGGGCCGTTGCCCATCATCGTGGCGTTGCGCACCATAGGCCCAACTTGGCCGTCCTCGATCAGGTAGCCCTCCTGTATCTCGAAGACGAAATCCCCCCGGACCGTATCGACCTGCCCGCCGCCCATCTTTTTGACGAGCAGCCCCTTGTCAACGGACCTGATGATCGCCTCCGGGTCGTCCTTGCCCGGCAGGATCAGGGTGTTGCTCATCCGCGGGATGGGCTTGAAGCGGTACGATTCGCGTCTGCCGTTCGCAGTTGAAGGCATATTGTACTTCATGGCGTAGAAGCGGTCGAAGAGATAATTCTTCAAAATGCCCTTCTCCACGAGGACGGTCCTCTGGGAGGGCGTCCCCTCGTCGTCGTAGGCGTAGGTGCCGCGCCTGAACGGCAGGGTCTTGTCGTCCGCCACGTCGATCAGTGGGCCGGCTATCGCCTGGCCGAGCATCCCCTTGTAGCAGGAAAGGCCCTCCATGGCAAGGTCTGCCTCCAGGCCGTGGCCTATCGCCTCGTGTATCATGGTGCCCCCCGCTTCCGAAGCAAGGACG
>Ga0326727_10007611_pt1 | contig 28430 bp, 21 predicted proteins | sample MB2enrmetagenome_FD_207643 | JGI IMG/M metagenome (GOLD analysis project Ga0326727, IMG submission 207643) | Lab enriched peat soil microbial communities from McLean, Ithaca, NY, United States - MB29MY | ecosystem: Environmental > Terrestrial > Soil > Wetlands > Peat | place: USA: New York... | reverse complement strand
AAAACCTCTGGAGAGCTGAGCTGCGCTCCCCGCAAATCTATCGACTGCTGCAAAAACGTAGGGGCCTAATGGCCATTTTCCGGCCATATTTGAAGATGACGAGCCAAATTCACGCCGGATTTAGGTAATACGGGCTGAGATTTCCAATCACATAGTCATTCACCCATGATCGGTCAGACGATTTCCCACTATCGCATTCTGGAGAAGCTGGGCGGCGGCGGGATGGGTGTGGTTTACAAGGCCGAAGATATTCGCCTCCATCGGTTTGTCGCGCTCAAATTCCTGCCGGAAGCCGTCGCCCAAGATCCCCAGGCATTGGCGCGTTTCCAGCGCGAAGCGCAGTCTGCCTCAGCCCTGAATCATCCCAATATCTGCACGATACACGACATCGGCGAATACGAAGGCCAGGCGTTCATCGCCATGGAGTACCTGGATGGCATGACGCTCAAGCACCAGATTCAGGGCCGCCCCATTGAGTTGGAGCAACTACTGGAGATCGGCATCGAGGTCACTGACGCCCTTGATGCAGCACACAGCCAGGGCATCATCCATCGGGACATTAAACCGGCGAACATCTTTGTCACCAAACGGGGGCACGCCAAAGTGCTGGACTTCGGTTTGGCCAAGGCCTCCGCGGTGGCCAGCCCTTCCGATCAGCGTGCTTCGAACACCCTAACCGCCGCCACCATCGGGGAGCTGCATCTGACCAGCCCGGGGACGGCGCTGGGGACGGTGGCCTATATGTCGCCGGAACAGGTGCGGGCCAGGGAAGTGGATGCACGCAGTGATTTGTTTTCCTTTGGTGTGGTGTTGTACGAAATGGCGACGGGGATGTTGCCCTTTCGCGGTGAAAGCTTCGGCGTCATCTCCGAGGCTATTCTGAACCGTGCGCCTACGCCTCCGGTTCGGCTGAATCCCGAATGTCCTCCGGAACTCGAACGAATTATCCACAAGGCGCTGGAAAAGGACCGCGACTTGCGCTACCAGAGCGCCGCTGAACTGCGCGCTGACTTGAAGCGCTTGAGGCGGGACACCAACTCCAACAAGTTTTCCGGGACGGTGGCCGTGCCCCAAGGCACGACGGACGCCTTCGGACCTGCAGTTGGTCGATCGACTACTACTGGCGCCTCAGCCGTAACCGCACCCACATTCCTGACAGCACGAAGGCGAGGGGCAGCGGCAGTTTTTGGAGTGGTTGCTTTGGGCCTCGCCACGCTTCTTGCCTTCCGGTTCAGACCCACATTGCCCCCGCCAAGGGTCACTGGTTACACGCAAGTAACGAACGACGGCCGTGCGAAGGCAACCATGGTCACCGATGGCTCGAGGATATACTTCTCCTCCTACTCCGGAATTAGCCTTGGGCTTTATCAGACTTCGACGGCGGGCGGTGACACGGTGCCCGTCCAGACATCCATTCCGGACCCGATGGTCACGGACATCTCACCGGACCGGTCCAAATTCCTCGTTTTGAGCTGGACCCGATACCCGGAAGAGTATTCGATTTGGATCTTACCTGTATTGGGCCAATCAACCCGCCGCGTGGGTAGCATTCTGGCTACGGACGCGGTTTGGTTCCACGATGGTAAAGAGATCCTTTACGCCCAGGGAAAAAGCCTATACCGGGTCGGAGTGGACGGCACAGAATCGCGAAAGATCGTGAGCGTGGATGGACTGATTCTTTATCCCCGCTGGTCACCCGACGGAAGCCGTCTGCGGTTCACCGTTTGGACCTCTAATAAAAGTGTCTCCACCCTTTGGGAAGCCGCCGCGGATGGAAGCCACCTCCACCCGATGCTGGCGGGATGGAACAACCCCCCGGCGGAGTGTTGCGGAAGTTGGACATCGGATGGCCGGTATTATGTTTTCCAATCGGGACGAGGTGGGACCAATAATATCTGGGCCATTCGGGAGCAAGGAACTTTACTCAGGCGGGCCAGCCCCGAACCTGTACAATTGACGGCGGGTCCTACAGCCGCTTCCTCTCCGCTTCCGAGCATCGACGGAAAGAAGGTATTTGCGGTGACCGCTCGGACACGGGGTGAGCTCGTGCGCTATGATTCGCGGACCCACGAGTTCGTGCCCTACCTCTCGGGCATTTCGGCGACGGCCGCGAACTTCTCCCGCGACGGGAAATGGGTGACCTATGTTCTGCTTCCTGAGGGCACCCTCTGGCGAAGCAAATTTGATGGTAGCGAACGGCTCCAATTGACCTTCCCGCCACTGTCCACCATCATGCCGCGCTGGTCACCCGATGGGACGCGCATTGCCTTCGAGGGGCAACAGCCGGGCAAGCCCTATAAGACTTACGTGATTTCAGCCGAAGGTGGAGCTGTTGAGCCGTTGATGCCCGGAGACCGCGAGGACGATGATCCAAACTGGTCGGCGGATGGAAACTCCATACTGTTCGGTCGTTCACCGGACGAGGAGCCGGCAGGCGCCGGTCCCATGGATCTCGAGATCGTGGATCTCGGAACCCACAAGATTTCCAAGGTTCCCGGCTCGGAAGGACTATGGTCTGCTCGCTGGTCACCGGACGGGCGTTACATCCTCGCCATTCCCCAGAAAGGCGACCGGCTGATGCTGTTCGACTTCAAAACCCAGAAGTGGACCGAGCTGGCGAAGGTTTCCGTTGGCTACCCCGAATGGTCTCGCAAGGGTGATTACATCTACTTCCTCGGCGTCGGCCCGGGAGGTGAACAGGGCTCTTTCCGTGTTCGGATCAGCGACCGGAAGCTAGAGCAGGTGGTCACCCTGAAAGATTTTGCCCAGGCTCCTGGTTGGGGCAACTGGGCAGGACTGGCTCCCGACGATTCTATCCTGCTGGTTCGCGACACTGGCACGCAGGACATCTACGCCCTTGATTGGGAAGCACCATAGCCGTCTGCTTTTGTGGGGCGACACGGAAGAGTCCAGCCCCGCACTCCGATTCTTGGCCTGCATCGAGCCCTCCTGGCACTGGGTCCCTCAGCGAATCGAAAATCCATCAAACTAGCCAAATATATTCTGCTCCAGCCTGAACGTGAGTACCCGTAAGCCTCTCATTGTAGGGCAAATATAATTCTGCTCTCGCCCCAATGCGAGTGCCTAACGGCCTATACTATCCAAAAGTGTAAGGCAGAAGTTCAGCTTTCCCAGCTTCAAGGCCGGTAGTCCGGTAGCTGCCGGCCTCCCTTCACCGGGGGCAGAGAGACTGGGAAAGACGGGAAGGTTGAATGCGCACTCCAGTTACAATCCGTTGACAATTGATCGCATTCGGATCTTTCCCTCTGTCGAATTGCAGTCTGGCTTAGCATCCCAATTCAGCCCCGATTAGTCGGGTGGTCAGCGGCTGGCAGCTGGCGATTGTCAGCGAATAGGAGAGCCGATCCTAAGCGGCTCTCCTTGACGCTGCCTTAGGAGGCGATATTGAAGAAAGAACGTAAACCCATCTATAGTGCGCAAGACGCACGACAAATCCCTTTAGATTCACTTCTCAGTATGCTAGGCGTGAAACGGGCAGGAAAGAGTTATCATTGCCCGTTCCACGACGACAAACACCCCAGTGCCCGCATCTTCTTGAAGAAGAACCTCTTACATTGCTTCGTCTGTAATAAGTCCTGGTCAACAATAGACCTGGTAATGCATTTTCAAAGCTGCGAGGTCTACGATGCCATTGTTTGGATAGGCGACGCGTTCTGCTTGCCCCTGCGGGACAGCCGGATACGCTTTGTCAACAAAGGCCGGACTGACTTCGCCATGAAGCGTTACGTGGCAGGCAAAGATAGGCCGGTGTTAGAACAGTTCATTATGGCGCCAGCCTACGCCGACCTGTCGACGGCTTCGGCTAAGGTAGGTGTCTGGTTGCTGGCACACATGGAAGACAACCTCATAACGATAAGCCAGAGAGAACTGAAGAAGAGTACTGGATGCGGTAGATTTGAAACCATAACCGACGCAATCCAGGAGCTGGTGGACATAGGCTTGCTGGCCACCCAGAAGCACGGCTCAGGCAAGACCGACTACCGTGCAACCCCACTGTCCCGTAAGTTCAGAACCTGGGCGGGTAATAACCCTAAGTACTTATTACACCACCGTACTAGTAATGCGCTCGCAAAACGCGAGCAGTTGACCGACTCAGATTATCAGTCCTGGGTCTCCATTGCAGACGGTATACTCAAAGCCCATGGTTCCTGGTCATGCTTCCGACGCCTGGAAGGCAAGCCGGAAGAGAAGACACTACGCTTCTGGGTAGCTGAACATGGCTATGAGCTGGCTTATGAAGCTCTGCGTGCTTATTGTAGGGACAACAAGGCTGCATTCGGCCGTATAGGCGGAAAGGAAGAAGTCCTGGACTTTGTTCATCGGCGAGGTACTTATCTCACAACCGAGGTTGAGGCAGAAAGGGTTGAGGTGGCGTAATGGGCATACCAGGTAACATGCGTGCTGAAGCGTGTTGGGATCCCGAGATAACGATGGCGCCTACTGATACTCCATCTCCTCCCTCCGCTCCCTCCCCACCCACGAATGACCCCCGAGACGCATTGATGCTGGGAAGAACCATCAAGACGACCAGGATCACTGTGCTCCGTGCCGAGCCATCCAAGGGTCAAGACTGGTGGGTCTGCAGATGCCCTTGTGGCCGGGAGTTCGTGGCCCACGGGTGGAATGTCAGGCACCTATTTCTACAATTGACGCGGGTCGAGCACCTTTCCATGGTGTAACCCCTCGATTGCAGCCACGTACGCTTTCGCCACGTCGGCCGCGGCAAGACCCGAACCCGGATCCATACCGAACTTGACCAGCGTCTCTTTCACCCATGGCGGGCTCACTGCGTTAATGCGAAGCTTGCGTGGCATCTCGAGCGCGGCGGCGCGCACGAAGCCCTCGAGGCCGGCATTTACCATGGACACGGATGCACTTCCCGGCATCGGGTGCATCGCTAAGACTCCCGAAGTTAGGGTAATCGAGCCTCCGTCATTGAGATAATCCTTCGCTATCCGCGCAAGTGAGACTTGCCCCATGAGCTTGCTCCGAAGACCAAGCTCATAATCGGCATCAGTAAGTTCAGCGAACGGCCTGAAGGCCGCATTACCGGCGCAGCAAGTCACCGAGTCGACGCCCCGGATCATCTCGAACATAGCTTTGATAGAAGCTGCATCTTCGAGACTGACTTTGACGTCCCCCTTACGGCTTGCACCGATGACCTCGTGCATTCTCGCCGAAAGCGCCTTCGCTACCTCAGCACCGATGGTGCCGGTAGCTCCGATGACGATGACTTTCATAACACCCCCTTTTCTCTCTTTGACTGTGGTTGGTTCGAGCCAGCTACCGCGGAAGGCATCGCCGACGCCTTCTCTGCTTTCGAGGTTAATATCTTAGCCCTTCGTCCAGTCTAGCATGCGCGAGGGCTGGCGACCAGGCAGCCGGCTTCGCCCGCAAGTTCTCCGGGGGCGCCATGCCGTTGCTCTAATTGCGTTCACCGGCACCGTGCATTTCGCCACACACTTTGCAGAGCATAGGCGGCTCGGTACTGAGCTTACCTGCGCGGACAGAAATGGCAAATCAACTTCTGCTGGATTCCTCGTGAGCAGAATGAGGAATGCGACGCGCTATCGAAGAAATGCTGCCCAGTGATGATCACGCCCCACTGGGCGAGGAAAGGATGACATTATCCTCGCCGGCCATTATCAGCATAGCCCCTTGCCGGTCAAAGTGATGCCCGAACGCCCAACTCCCGAGTCGCCGGTTAACTAACCGGAATCCGGGGGCTCGGCAACGAAGGTGTGTCATAGTGCAGCGAAACAGGGCACGCAGTAACATCACCTAAGCCGCTGGTCATTCTGCCGCCCTCCGAACGAACAACAGCTCAAGCTGACGATTCCCGTCGGTTCCCTCGCTGGCCGGACCGAACTACTGAAAATTCCTAATCATCACCACGTCGCTCGACTGGATACCGCGCGCGAGCGCAAGCTGGCCGTCGCGCGATATTGCGTACCAGAAAATGCGCCCGGAATCGTAATGCGTCAGTTGCTTGGGCGGGCTGCCGTCAATCGGCTGAGCCATGATGTTGGACACTCCGTTCGATTCTACGAGGTAGGTGATGGCGTGACTATCGGGCACCCAAACGAGCCCCGTGTTCGCATCGTTAGTTGAGGGAATCTGAAAAGTCTTCGCAGGCTTACTCCCTGCTGCCGCGAAGAGGGCCCATACGGCCGCCCGTTCGGGATTCTCCAGATGCCAACTGGCAATCCACTTCCCGTCGGGAGAGATAAATGGCGGACCAACGAATTCCGCATTACTAAGCTGCACCGGTTTGCCATCTTCGCTGGAAACAGTGCGGAGCGAGAATTTCCCAAAAGGACCAAAGTGGTAACTTACCCATTTGCCGTCCTGGGAGCATGACGGGCCTCCTACATCCCCTCCGTTCGTCAGTTGCTTCAGATTGCTCCCGTCCGCGTCCACCCGCCAAATATACGGGCCATTGCCGTGGCTACTCGCCGCAAAGGTGATGTATCCCGTGCCGCCGCAAGCAGAGGGTGCACTAGCAAGCTCATCGAACTGGGCCAACAACTTCTCCTCACCGTTCCCTGCGTCCGCCAGCCGCAAGGACGAAGTTCCGTTCGCCGCTGACGTGAAAACAATCTGGCCGCTCGCGGTCCAGGCGAGCCCTTGAGTTCCATCCGCATTACCCAAGCCACGGGTAAGATGTCGCAGGCGGCTCCAGTCACCTTTGGGCGCTACCCAGATGTTCGAAGTAGCCTTGGTGATTATGGTAGCGAGGGCCTTCCCGTCCGCCGTGACGCTGACACCCGCATAGTCGTTCAGATCATTCGTGACGCGGCTGACGCTGCCCTCCGGATAAGAGACGCGCCACAATTGACTCTGTGGCGGAGTCGAGGAGTCCGCCGCTATCACGAGCAGGTTCCTGCCGTCCGGCAGCCAAGCCAATTGACCCAACGATGCCCAGCGCCGGGAGCCGATTTCCTGCTCCCTCCGGCTCGGCACGTCCAGTGTCGCGGGGTAGAACTCCCGTCTCGGCGACAACCATCCCACGTTCGTCGCCAATACTTTCCCGTCCGGTGACCATGCCAGGCCATCCTCAACGGCCAGACGCTTCGGCGACTTGCTCGTTGCGAGTATCCGCACACCGCTTCCGTCCCTGTCGGCAAGCACAATCTGGAATTCGCCGTTCAGGAGATTCTGTCGTGCATAGGCTAAGCACTTGCCATCGGGTGAGAAGGCGGCGGCAGGCAGCACATTCTCGGTCAGGACCTTCTTGCTTTGGCCACCCAGCACCGGCACCTGGTAGAGGACGTCAGGCTCAGCGCCGTTTTCAGGTTCGGCGACGTAGTAAACGTAGTTGCCATCGGCCGAGAACGTAACGAGCTTGTAGTAGAGGCCCGCAGGCGGAACGACCTCGACATTGCTGCCCGTGGCGATCTGCTGCAAGCGCAGACTCTTGCCGGACGATTCTTCCCTGACGTAGGCCACGTACTGGCCATCGGGCGAGATGGCTGCGAGGCTCGCGGTGCCGCTCGTGGTCAGTTGGGTGATCTGCATGTTGGGCGAGGCCGAGGGCGCGGTGACATCGGTAGTAGGCGTCGATGCCAGCTTGTGAGCCACGTATGCGCCAGCCGCCAGCAGGACGACCAGGCCAGCCGCTAGGCCCTTGCTATGCCGGCGGACCAAGCCCGCAATGAGCTGCGAATCCGAACTGTCGCGGGCAAGGTGCTCTTGTGGCGGCCTTAGAGCGCCATTTTGCGACTGGCCGGACAGAGCCGTCCTTGCTGTCATCGAAAGGGGCACTGCCGAACGGCTGAAACTCATGTCGCGCTTCAACCGCTTCAGGTCGGCGCGAAGCTCGGCGGCAGTCTGGCAGCGCAAGTCGCGGTCCTTCTCCAGCGCCTTGCCGATGATCCGCTCGAGCTCCGGCGGCAACTCGGGATTGAGTCGAACCAGAGGCGTAGGCGCGCGGTTCAGGATAGCCTCGAAAACCACACCCGAGGTGTCGCCACGAAATGGCAACGCCCCGGTCGCCATTTCATAGAGCACCACGCCAAAGGAGAACAAATCAGTTCTCGCATCCACTTCCTTGCCTCGCACCTGCTCCGGAGACATGTACGCCACGGTTCCCAGCGTCGTCCCCGGACTGGTCAAATGCTCGGGTTCAATCGAGCGGGTCGGGGTGTCTTGTGGGGACAGGCCCTGTGCCATACTGAAGGCGCCCAGTGCGGGTGCTCCTACGCTAACTTTGGCGAGACCGAAGTCTAGCACCTTGGCGTGTCCACGCTTCGTCACAAAGATATTGGCTGGCTTGACGTCACGATGGATGATCCCTTGACTGTGAGCGGCATCGAGAGCGTCCGTCACTTCGATGGCGATTTCAAGCAGTTGTTCCAGCTCGATCGGACGGCCCTGGATGCGATGCTTCAGCGTTGTGCCGTCCAGGAACTCCATAGCAATGAACGCTTGCCCTTCGTGCTCGCCAATGTCGTGGATCGTGCAGATGTTGGGATGATTCAAGGCCGAGGTCGCTTGCGCCTCGCGCTGGAAGCGAGCCAGGGCTTGCGGATCCTGGGAGACGGCATCAGGCAGGAACTTGAGGGCGACAAAGCGATGCAAGCGAGTGTCCTCGGCTTTGTGGACCACGCCCATGCCGCCGCCACCCAGCTTCTCAAGGATCCGGTAATGAGAAACGGTTTGCCCCACCACAATTGTCGCCCAAGCTGTGCCTAGATACCTCTAGCTTAGCAGAGTTGCAATGAGATTTATAGTGCCATCTGCAAAGCTACGCGATCGCAAAGGCTGCAGTCGTGCCTCGCGCGCAGGCGCCAGACCACAGCAGTGGCTTTCGGGGCTTCGCCAAGGGTCTCGAGAGAAGCGTTTCTTTCGCTAAAGTCAACCTCGTTCACCCACCTTACAACATAGTTTTGACCGCTTAATGAAGCAGAAGAATAGCGCGCACTCGAAAGGAGGTTTCCATGTTCGTTGAACTTATGCCGCTTCTTGCCGGCCGCACTGTGCTCATCACGGTGGCCAAGGTGGATGACAAGATGCTTCGCGTCAACGTCATCCCCCACGCCAAGACCGACGAGAATCCGGCTCTATCTACCCCACTCACCTATACCGGCTCACCCGAGGAACTCGATACCGAACTCGGCAGGCATCTGGCCGGCTATGTCCAAACCCACACCCAAACCGCCAGCACGCTGGCTGAGGCCAAGGCCACCATGGAGGCTGCTGCTAAAGCAGCGCAGGAGGAAGCGAAGCGCAAAGCTGAGGAGCGCAAGAAGGCGACGCAGAAGCCATCCGCAACCGCCACACCTGCATCCTCAATTCCTCCTGAACCTGTGCCTGCTTCAGCATCGACCGGGACGCTCGGGCTGTTCCCAGCCACATCGCCTGAACCTGCGTCAATTCAGTCGAAAGGAGGTCTCGCACTCTGATGGAGAGCCATCCACTCAGCCGCTACTTCGAGGTGCATGGGGTTAAGCTCCCAGACCCTAATCCAGCGCTTTCAGTTGAGGAAGTCCGCGGTTTTTACTCGCAGCAATACCCGGAAATCGCTACCGCCACAGTCACCGGCCCGGAGCAGGTCGGAGACAAGCTGCGGTATTTGTTCTCTCAGGCCATCGGCACAAAGGGATAACCAATGAGCCGAAACACTCATAGAAAGGAGGTAGCGAAGCAGGCGGTCCTGGTGGAACTCGAAAGCCTCCGCCAGGGCCGCCACTCTCGTTACCGGACACTCGTCGGGAGGTTTGGCAGATGCCGACGCCTGCAAAGCACGGCCGCATTGTTCGCCGCCGCCGTCGACGCCAACACTCGCAGCTACAACCGCACGCCACTCGCAGCCCCGCCAAGCTGGCTGCCGCCGGTGAGTTGATGGCACGGGGAACCGGCTTACTGCTGCCCCGACTCGCTGGCGTCCCCGTAATCCATCGCGTGGTTGCCGATGACCGCCTTGCCGTGATGCTGGCGAAGTCTCTTGTTGACCTGGACATTGCCGTCCCTGGAGACTGGAAAAGGGCAGAAGCTGATCCAACATCCTTCACCCGGCTTACGCTTGAGCGCTGGATCAAGGAGCATGGGGGACCAGCCATCCGGCGCCGCTTCCTGCTGGTAGCCAGCATCGGCGACACTCTCTGCGAATGGGCTGACCGCGATGAAACCAAGCCCAATCAGTTGTTCCTCATTGTCGAGCCTTCCGAGGCAACCTGCGGTTGCGTGACCTTTGGCCCAACGCTGGAGCTGCTGGAGAAGGTTAATCCACAACTGCCAGTGACGTTCTTCAACCTCTTCGTCGGTGCGCTGAACAGGTACATCAGAACCTATGACTTCCACGATGCCGAAGAGCGAGCCGAGACGCTGCGGGAATGGGCCGCGCAGGGCGCAGACGCTGACCAGTACGAAATCCCGGATGTGCAAGCGTCGATTCCAGCGTGCATGCGGCAGGCAGCGCTCCATGAACGTGAGCTTGCCAGCCTCACGGCCAGTATCAAAGATCCGCTGGCAGCTAAGCTGGTCGTAGCTGCAATCAATCTCGATCGCGTATCCACCCAGGCTAAACGACCCGAGCTTGGCGACGATATCGGCGAACAACTCTCCGATTGCAATCCGCCTTTGCCCTGTCTACTGGCTCAGTTTGCTGAAGCTGATTCCGTAGCGGCGGCATTCGATGAAGAGGCCGATGGAATGTTAGAGGTGACTCCAGAGCCCAATCTGATTATTCCATTCGATCCTACGGATGTCGATAGCGTTGGTGTCGCCTTCCGTGTGCTCGGAGTGGCCTGCGACACCATTGCGGCAACAAGCAAGCTGATTGATCTCATGCCCGGCAACGACAAGTGGGTGATGTGAGGGTGAAAACATGCGAGCTTATGTCGCCATAGGAGCCAACTGCGAGTTCAAGCTCAGCGAAGCCGTGCTTGTCTATCGGGCTGGAGGTGGAGGAGCCTTTGCCAGCCTCCATCGCGTCAGGCAGGCTGACGATGGAGTTCCGTATCTGGCGCCTGGCGAATCCCTGACGACAGCCTTTGTGCGCTCCCTTGCTCAAGGTCTTGGGGCACAGGTGAAGCCGGAAATCTTCCCAGAGAACATCCTGGCGCGCACTCCCGACCTGCTGGCGTGGTGGTCACGGCCGCAACGCAGGGTGGTGTTCTTCGGCGGAACTGACGCGGAAGTACGGAAACTGAGCGGTCTCCTCTTCCCCCATCCAGGGCTGGTGTTCAAGGTCGTAGGCAAGGATCTTTTCGTGCGGGCAATCGCAACGATCTCACGGCCGACACCGGAAACACCGCTGAAGATGGCACCCTACTGGAATACTGACGGTCGCGGATTGGTTTGCGCTGGCAGCATGCGCGTGCCCGAATCTTCCGATATTGCCTCAATGCCGGCGTGGGTGGATGCGTATTTTCAATCGAGTTTCACGCACGCTGCAGGAGCAGTCCGGCTTACCAGTCATCCTGGAGGCTTCATCGGGCTGTGGAAGGGTTTCGCAGGCAAGAAGACATTCCCAGTGAGGTACCTGATCGACGCCGGCGAGACACTTCAGGAATTCGTCGCACGAGGGGATTGTTACAGCCAAGTTTGACGGCGGTAGTCTAGGTAGGCCTGCCCGAACGTTGCATGCAAAACTCGGTCCTCCCTGCGAGCCTGGACAATCTGCGCACTCGCCAGGAGAGGTAAGATCACGAGCGCCCAGGGCAGATATAGGGCGAGGATCAATCCGAACAACATGAGGTCGACGAAGACGTAGATTGGGTGGCGGATTCGTGAATATAGGCCGTGCACGACCAGTTCCTTGGCCTGCGGACGGATTGAAAACGACCGACCCAGTTGCAACCGCGCCGCCACGACCAGCACATAACCAATCACCGCGATCACAACGCCGGAGATGCGTACCCACGTCCAAGGCTGCTCTGCAACTCCAGGAATCAGAAAATAGAGCAACACAGCAATAAAGGGTATGCCCAAGGCTGGACCGATAACACTCATTGCGGCAGTCTACCATAGTCCAAGTCGACAATTCTGTCGAGATATTCTCATTATTCGTTTGGGAAGCGTCCATTTTGGAGCTGACCATGGAAACTCACCGCATCCACCCGGAGCTTCTTGAGCGGCAGGTGCGTGTGCTGGTGGTAGGCTGCGGAGGAACTGGGAGCGCTGTCGTTGCAGGGTTGCCTTATTTGAATCAGGCCCTCCTGGCGCGTGGTCATCCTGGAGGACTGCATGTCACGGTCATGGACGGCGACACGATCTCGCCCACCAATTGCGTCCGCCAGCCTTTCGCACGATCAGAAATCGGTCACAACAAGGCGATCGTTCTGGTCAACCGACTGAACATGTTCTGGGGGCCGAAGTGGGAAGCCGTCCCTGTTCACTTGAAGCCCGGCACCTTCATCTCGCGCAGTTATTCAGGCGATGATCTCCGCGCTCACATTGTGATCGGGTGCGTGGATACGCGGGCAGCACGAGCAGCAATTCGTGATGCGGTCAGCCACTGGAGCACGGTTTCCTACGCACTCGATCTTGGCAACAACGCCGACAGCGGCCAGTTCATCCTGGGGGAGCCGCTCAACGAGCGAAATCGGAGATCGAAGCTACGACTCCGTTGTGCGTGGGAGTTATTTCCCGAGATTTGCGATCCGTCCCTGGATGATGATGATGAGCCAAGCTGTAGCGCCGCGGCTGCCCTGGAAAGACAGGAACCATTTATCAATTCAACCCTTGCCCAGCACGCACTGGCCTTGCTGGCCTGGCTGTTTCGCTGCGGCGAGCTCTGCTATCACGGCGGCTTCGTCAACTTGGCAACAGGGGTGACCTCTGTGCTAAGAATCGACCCGCAGTATTGGAAACGAACAAGAAGATTGAGCAAGCACAGGCAGCCCTTCCGTAGTCCGAGTGCTTGGCTCGCGCCGAAGCCCGCGGACTAGCTTTGATGCTGCTCTGAGGCCACAGACGCTGTCAGGAAGGTAAACTGCCTTTTAGATGTATAACCTAATGAAACAGTCCAGAGATCCCGTCGTACACCGAGAGGCTCTCTGACGCACCGGGCGCTAGAAACGCAAGCCACGCATAGCTGTCCGCATTCATCAAGGCTTCCTGCGCACTAATTCCTCCCTGTCTTCTGAAGACCACCTCATAGGCCCGGCCTCCCTGCGGTTGGTCCATGTAGCTGTGGTCCACCATATTCGCAAACCTATGCGCCGCCTCGTGAATCAGCGTTTTGGGACCAAGCGGGTCGTTTAATCGCTCGAAAGAAATGTGAATCTCACCTTTGCGAATGATCGCGTCACCATAGCCGTCTCGCAATATAGCGCCGTCCGCCTGCGAACACCTCCCGAAAGCAATTCTCCAACCCCCGATGGAAAAGGGGCTTACCCGGGGGCTTCCACGCACCATGCGCGATAACGGAAAATACTTATTCACGAACCCGGCAGTGCCCGTCGTTTGGGTATAGACCTTCAGGCCGAAGGAGGCGTCCAGACCGGCCGTGATCAATACCAACTTCGACCATACGGTAGTGAGCGCCTGGTGCGAAACGGGTTGATTGAATACCGCCCGGAATAGCGTTGCGGGAACACCCGCTGCCCTTGCTGCCACTTCAGGATCCTTCGTGAGACCGCTCGGATTGCAGAGCTTGAGCGTTTCATGCAATAACCGTCGCGCGTCCCGAGTAACGTCTGCTACAAGATCCGCCGCTCCATCCCGCCCTTGAAAAACTGGTTGCCTTAGCTCAACCGTAGTCCCGTCGACCAGAACGCGCTTCGTCTTGTACGCCTGGAACCTACGCATGCCATTCCTCCTCTGAATGTTCTCTTTGGATTGAGCCCTGCTGGCTATTATAACAGATGTACTTTCTTCCCAGGCGTGAGGAATTCATGAGAGGTCCTGAGCAGCACATCCCTTCATGCAGCGAGAATAGTGACCCCCAAAGATCCAGCCGTGCTGGTCGCCCGGACTAGAAACAGCCATGGGTGGCTGTCCGCACTCGCCGTCAGAAAGGAGGCCCACCCTTGCGCTTTCAGGGCAAAAGTCGTCTCGGCTTCTACCCGCTGCCATTGTCTGAAGCCCAGCGCATTCGCAGATTCCTCCAGTTCCCAGGCACTCCGTCGTCCGCGATCGACCCGTGTGTTGGCGATGGTATACCTTTCGAGGCAGTCACCAGTGGTGCCCAGGCGCTTCGCTACGGCATCGAGTTGGATGCCTACCGCGCCGAGCAAGCCAGGCAGCGGATTCCCAACATCGTTCAGGGAAATACGCTGGAGGTGCAGTGCCCGGTCGAGAGCGTTGGTCTCCTGTATTTGAATCCGCCTTACGATTGGGCCCTTGGGCCGGCTGACAGTCGTCGCACCGAGCAGTCATTCCTGAGCCACACCTATCGCTGGCTCAAGCCCGGTGGCGTGCTGATATTCGTCATCCCCGGCGAGCGGCTGGCAGAATGCAGCCAGATTCTCTCCACGCATTTCCGTGACGCTCGCGTTTACCGGCTGGAAGCCCCTGAGTGTGTGCGCTATAAGCAGGTAGTGGTCATCGGAGCACGACGAAGCCGACGTGAGCGAGAACGCCTCACCGACAGCGACATCACCCGGGCACGACTTTACTACGCCAGCCTGGCAAGGAATCCCTCCCAAATCCCGGTCCTGCCTTCCGAGCCCGAGCTGCGCTATGCCGTTCCTGAGAGCGGGCCAGTACAACTGGTCTACCGCGGGCTGCCTCTCGACGAGATCGAAGATCTTCTGCCGCAGTCATCGGCGTACAGGCAGGCAGGACGTATTCTCTTTGCTGAGCCTGTATCGGCAACCGGGAGACCGCTCACGCCCCTGCATGCCGGCCACGTAGGTCTCCTTGCTTGCTCTGGGCTTTTGAACGGCATCTTTGGCTCCGGGGATCAGCGCCATATATCGTGCTGGCAGGCAGTAAAGGTGACAGACAAAACAGAAGAAGAAGAGGATGGAGTGATCACAATCAGAGAGAAGGAACGATTCTCCAATGAGCTGACCCTCGTGTATTCCACCGGCGAAGTGGCGACGCTGAAATAACCGCATCAACCTTACCGCGGTCTTTTCCTTGGCAGCCCATACGAATCCCAAAAGGACAACCCTCATGAAGAATGCCCACGAGCGCTTCGGCGTCTTGGAATACACGAAGCGCATGAAAGACACCACCACCCGAATCCGGCTCCGGCTGGATCGGTTCATTGGAGAGGTTGATGACGCACGAAACGGCAAGTCCCACCTTATCTCTGTCTTGGGTGGCGACTCCGACGTTGGCGCCATCTGGGCAGCCGTGGTCGAGCAGAACCACTTCACCGTAGAAGCTCCAGGATTCGATCCGATGACCGCCAGCCTGGGTGAAGACGCCCAGTGCTTCCGCGGAACGATCACAATCGCCGGTCGCAAACCAATCCGTCACCTCGTGGCTATCTCGGCAGGACTGGCCAAGACACGACCGGGAGCAGATCCCCAAGGCAGGCGGACCATCCTGTGTGACAACGACCCAACCTTTGTGCTTTACCGCATCTCTCAGCGGTTTGGATTGCCGGTCGTGCCAGAATGGGCCGACTGGTTCAACGAAGAACTCGGCCGCCGTGGCGCAATCAATCCGCTTATCGGCCTGGGATGCACACCGGTGCTGGTCAGCGGCACCAAGAAGTTATTCCTGAAATGGATTCGACGCGCTCTGCGCCAGAAGAGGATTGAGGTTCCTGATCGCAATGGGCCGGCACACTGGAGCATGGCCCGCAGTTTCTTCCGAATCAACCAGGACAACCTGGACGAGGGGAGCCGCCAGGAGATAAGCGAAGAGACTTCCGCCATGAGGGCGGTGGGGGCACCGTTTTGCGAATCATCTTAAAGGTCTCAAGCAGTCCGAGACGTGACCATCCTATCGGGATATCAGGACGTGGGGAAAATGAATGTTCAGCTTATAGCAAATGAAAAGAACCAGGATCGCGCCGAGTGTGGAGAAAATGAGGCCGGCGGGATGGTATCGTTCGTTCCTCGATCGAAATAACAAATGGGTAACGGCGCCGCCCAGAATCGATCCAATGATGCCGAGCACGATCGTCCAGAAGATCGTCATCTGCGTGTGCATCACCGATTTCGCGATAACCCCCGAGATTAACCCAATAAGAACATACCAGATTAGGTGGAACATACTTTTCCCTCCATCATTTGTCTTCAGAACGTCGTCGAGTATATCCTGGTGTTCCCGAGCAGCTGATCGGTACACCCATAGGCTTTTCTTCTTCTAGTCCCGTGCAACGATCAAAACATTCTCGCGAATTCGTGTCTGTATAAAACGGCACACCATGGCGAATAAACCCTCCTCCACTTCGACGGTGGACGTTTCCAGCCGCGGCATTAAGATCGTCGTCACGCCTTTGCCGTGATTCGACTCTGATGCGGTTCCTTCCTAGTCTGGGAATCTAGATCATGTGATACGGGCGGCAAGGGACGCTCCACGGCAATGACCGCCTGTATGCCTGCACCACGCGACTTCCAGCCCCACGTAGTTGTGTTATGTGGCGCTCGTATCGAACCCGAACCCAACAGGAGGCACGTTCAGAGTTATGGAGCCCATAACTGACATCCCAACATATTTGCGTGCCCATGCCCAAGAGTTAGGGAACCGAATCCTTGAATCCCACAGGCCTTTGCATGCGATCGACGACCCTCCGTCGCCGATGATCAGCAAGCTCCTGCGGAAACCATACCCTGCCCAGACCCTCGCCATCATGGGCCTGGTCCAGCGCTGGCAGCAGGCACGTGCAGGTGCAGTGATCGCCGAATGCGGCACCGGCAAGACCTTGATCTCCCTGGGAGCCGTTTACACCCACGCCGAAGGAAGGCCTTTTACAGCAATTGCCATGGTCCCACCGCAACTGGTCGAGAAGTGGTGTCGGGAAGCTATCCTCACCCTGCCGCGTGTTCGCGTCTTCATCATTGACGGCCTACGTACACCCACCAACTCCAACAGTCACCACGGCGTGAACGAAGTCAGGCTGCGAAACAAACGCATCGTGCGCGAGGGGTTGCGGACCAGTTTGAGCGAGTTGCGCCTGCGCAGGACCTCACCCTCAGCCCGCAAGCGCTGGGATTCTATTTGCTCTTCGCCGGCACTGTTCGTTGTCGGTCGAGATCGCGCCAAGCTTGGCTACTTCTGGCGACACGCGTATCAGGTTGCCCGCTGCGGCCGTTATCAAGGCAGCGTGGTCAATGCTGACACCGGCTGTCCGGTCTACCTCGGCACTGAGGGCGAACGCCTCCTGGCGATGGATTTCAAGAAGGTGAAGCTCAGCGAAATGCTGGGCCAAGGTGAAGGAACCAGTCGCGCCCGCAGACCGATTTACAGCGCCCTCTGGCAGGCAGATGGGAAGAAGATCCGACGCTTCGCACCTGTCGACTTCATCGGCCGGTACATGAGCGACGGTTTCTTTGACTACGCCATAGCTGACGAAGTTCACGAACTGAAAGGAGGAGATACGGCCCAGGGTAATGCTCTGGGTACATTGGCTGCGTCTGCCGGCCACATTGCCGTCCTCACCGGCACTCTGCTCGGCGGTTTTGCAGATGAACTTTTCAATATCCTATTCCGTCTTGGGTCTTCGAGGATGTTGGAAGAGGGCTTTGAATATGGAGAAGCCGGAGTTCGGGCATTTACCGAAACCTATGGGCTGCTGGAGAAGATCACCGTCATCGAGCCGGCTGACAACGCCTGTTCCGAGGCACGGGTGACCACCCGGCTCCGCCACCGGCCAGGAGCCTCTCCCCTGTTGTTCGGCCGGTTCCTGATGAGTCTTGGCGCCTTCGTGTCGCTGGAGGATATCTCCGATGCTCTCCCTCCCTACCGGGAGGAGGTCGTCAGCATCGAGATGGACGAGCCGCTGAAGAAAGCCTACGAGGACCTGGAGGAGGACATCAAGAAGGCACTCCGCGAGCATCGAGGCAACCAGTCGGTGATCAGCGTGGCGCTGAATGCTCTGCTTGCTTACCCTGACCGGCCCTTCGGCTTCGGTGACCTGATTGGGCGGGAATTCAACCCCGAAACTCAGCGGCGTGAGCCGTTCCTGATCGCCGCCACGCGTGACCTGGATGAGGACTTTGTCTATGCCAAGGAGCGGCGGCTGGTGGAGGAAATCAAATCCTCGCTTGAACGTGGCAGGAAGGTGCAGGTGTATGCGGTTTATACGCAGAAGCGCGACGTGACACGGCGCCTGGAGCGAATCCTGGCCAGAGAGGGAATCAGGGTTGCGGTGCTAACCACTGAAGTTCCACCGGAGCAGCGGGAGTCCTGGTACGAGCGTCAACTGAAGGCCGGCGTGCAGGTCGTCATTGCTCACCCCCGTCTGGTTCAGACTGGGCTTGACCTTTGGTTTTTCCCGGACATTTTCTTCTACGAGACCGGCTATTCGATTTACACCCTCAGGCAGGCCAGCCGGCGCTCATGGAGGATTGGACAGTGGTCCAACGTTAACGTCAAGTTCTTCTACTACGCTGGCACCATGCAGGAGGCGTGCCTCCGGCTAATGGGGAAGAAGCTGTTGGTCTCGCTGGCCATGGAAGGGAAATTCGCCAGTGACGGCCTGCAAGCGATCGACGAAGGTGATGACATCCTGATGGCTATGGCCAGGGAGTTGGTGACGGAGAAGGGCATCGGGGAGAATGCGGATGCGGTCTGGAAAAGACTGGTGGAGAAGCAGGCGCAAGTCTTCGGAGTGCGTGCAACAGAAAACTCACACTCAGAAATGGAACCGTCGGCTGTGAGCGTGCCGGAAGTCATCATTCCGCCGGTAGCGCCGATCCCGGCAGTGGTGACGCAGCTTCTCATGTTCGGCATTTCATTTGAAAGTGTGCCCAGGCGTAAAGCCTCGCGTAGGTCATCGACTGCCGCCACGACGGCAGATCAGCTGGGATTGTTCCGGAGCTAACGGTAATGCGAGCTACGAGCCATGCACCACTGGTGCGGTTCCTTTGGGTTCCGTTGATTGCTTGACTCAGACGTTCAGCGGAGGTCTAATGGATTAACTGCACGTTCCTGGAGGTCCATCATGAACTATATTCCTTACATCGTGGTTTGGGTCGTTCTGGGGATCATTGTGATCGTGCTGGCGATTTCCCGAATGAGGCTTGCCAAACGGGAGGACAAGACTCTGGATATATTGGAAGGCGAGCGCGAGGCCGGGCAGCAGGTAGAGATGACGAAGAAGATCTCGAAGATTGACCGGTGGGGTCAAATCCTCACGATCGTCCTTGTGCTCTACGGCATTATCCTAGCGGGGATCTATATTTACCAATCTTGGCAACTAAGCAGCAAGATCCAACCTTAAGAGGAGAAGACCGGAGACACCTGATGGGGACTGACGCCTGGAAGTGCTCCCCATCCACCCATGATGCCGGCGGCGCTTCAGGCTCGATGCTCGTGCCTATTGTTTTCGCCCCACCCAGCCATTCGCCCTGACGGCTGAAGGACCAACACTATTTACTGGGAGCGTATCGCTCGGCCAACCGTCGGTGTCTCGGGAGGGCATAAGCGGACAAAGAAGGTCTGAAGGCATTGGCATTGTTGATGTAAAAAGATCAAGAAAGAACTTGCATTTGCGCATGCACAGGAGTAGAAGGGAGGCATGCTGACAGGGAAGGAGGTATGACAGACTCCACCTGGAATGCATATGATCGTCGAATAACTACACCGCTCTTGCGGTGCGCACCTTGGCAACGCCCCGCGGACGCTGCCAGGGCGAAAACGACGAAAACCTGAGACGGGGAGCTGGAAACGGTTCCCCGTTCTCGCTTTGATTCACCATCTCGCAGCTGTCCCTCCGGAGGAGGGTATACCCTGCGGGTTGAGATCCCGCCTTCATGGTGTGCAAGAAGCAATCCTTTGAGTTGACGATACTCCTTCGCCCCATCGTTCCCCATTAGCAGAAGAATGCATTGATGTTTTACCATGAAGGGAGGCCGCACATGCCCTTACGACTCCCTCACGTCGGTGATTTCCACTTCGATGAAGACCGCTAGTTCGCCGGCACCGCAAAGCGTCTGGAATGGTTTGTCACAGATACCGTCCAGGCCAGTGTTGACCTTCTTAACGCTGACCACAACCCGCAACGAAGCCGTTAGCCTGTGCGTCGCCGTCAACAGCATGTGGCAGGGCGAAGGCATTCGTTACAAAACGCTATTCCGAGACGAAACGGTTGGAGCCCTGAATGCTACCAATGGCAAGGGCTACGTGCGTACGCTGCGCCGGGCGATGGACCTTGGCGGGTTCCACCAAGCCGCCGTCACAGGCCGAATTACAAATAGCGAAAGAACCTCCCAAGCAACAGCTACCTGGAGTGAGTCACGCGAATAAACGCCTCGTGAACAATCGGAAGGTAACTTCCGAGTCATTATCGGGGCGTTTGGCGAGTTCGATTGCCTTACTCAGGCTCTGAATGCGTTTCGGCGGGCGCAATGTCAGGAGAGACATAAGTGAATTAGAAGTCGGCCCCATAGTAGTGTCCGTGGGCACGAAATCGGCAAAGCGAGTGCGTAGTCAGCCCGGCTAACTTTTGAATCCTGCCTGGATGAGGGTTGACGCGGATTTGACTCCTGTGTGAATACTCCAGTGTGAATACCCAGAGCTCGAACGGCTTTTGGCGTATACTAGGGGCACAAATTCTAGGCGAGCTTTCCCCTGCGGCTGAATTGCAAGAGAGAAAGCTCTTGGGGTGTTAGATGGCCCTCCCGCGCACAGGCTTGGCGTGCGAAATCTATCCTTCAATGGATTTGGAAGAGGTCTTCCTGCACTTCCTGAACAGGTTCGAAAGCCTGCCTACACCCAGGTCTGTGGCCGAAGCCAGGATCACTACCGACGAGTCCGAAGCTCTAAAGCTTTGGTTTTCGGGGCAGGAGCCTCGGATGTGGTGCCGGGTCTGGTGCGAGAGTACGTCCCAGGTTTGTCTCTCAGAAGGGAGCTTCGCCTCGAAGCGGGAAATGTTTGGTGTGTTGCTCCTGATCCTCGCTTCGGAAGTGTGCCGCGCAAGTTCCAACGAAGATTCAGTTTGGCCAGCCGTGACCGCAGTTCTACATGCTGACAAAGTGAGCTTCTCATCGCTCTTTGTCGGCGGACAACCAACCACGGCTTGCAAGAACGCGGTGGCTGCTGGCGCCCGCAGACTCAAGCTGCGAAACCTAATCGACAGGTACGGTGCGCAGGAGTATTTCGATACTCTCAAGCTTCAATTCGGTTTCACTCGTCAGGGAGCTGTCCGGAGATCGCCAGAATGGCTCGATGGGCTTGGACTTCCTATTGCGGTAAGGATTCTCGCCGGAGTTGAGCCTGAATATGGGGACCTGAAGTCGAGTTCATTCAATGAGCTTTGGAACACGCTCCATGATTTCAGACATGGGCGCGTTTCCGATGGATACATGTCTGCTGTCCTACAGGCATCTCCATGGATTCGCACTGAATGGGCTTCCGAATTGATGAGAGCTGCCAAACTACGAACCAACCGGGCATCCACCGCTTCATGCGCGCCAGAGATTCTCGACCACACAAACGAACCCGTATGCGAGCTGCTCCTCCGATGGCAGTATCCTGCAAAACCAGAATTGTCGCTACGACTCAATGACGAGCGCGTCTGTGAGATCCTCGGCGAATCCGACACAGCTACATTCGCTATCGATGGATGCGTCGTGGACCGCTGGACATTACAAGAAAGCGGTAACTGGCGTGGGAGGCGTGAATTGCCGTGCCAGCCCCAAGGCGCGAAGCCCAACCTCCGACCGAACTTGTTGTCTGTGAGCAGCGAAGGCGAAGTATTAGAAGAAGTGGATCTTTTTGAAATGGGCATGGGTGAACCGCTTCTGATCTTCGATCTTGAGAGTCGTACCGCGGTGAGTCTCACCTCCAAGCTCAATCCGAGGAAGGATTATGCATTAATTTGTGATACGGACCTCAGCGTTCCCGGTGTTACGCAGGCCATAAAGCTGAAGGATCGTGCCGCATATCGGTTAGCCAGTCCATGGCACCAAGACCTAAGAGTGGAGTGCGATGGGCTAATATATTGGGAACCGAAGTTGGACGATAAAGAGCCAATTCAACCAATCCATTTGACCCTGGAGTCTCTGCCTTCCGAGACTGTGCAAATTGGCTCGGCTTATCGCGTGAAAGTTACAGGTGTTCCGGAAGACGCCAAGGTTGTCTCGCTTATCGCCGGAGGCTCACGTTATCCCACGAGCCAGAATGGCACCGTTTGGCAGACGGAGCGCCCGTTGCTGATTACGCTCGGCATGGCTCTTGGCAAAGAGCGGATACGAGTACGAGTAAGTACTGTCCGTTCCGATCGGACGGTCACTCCAAAGCTTTCCTTGAATTTCCGAGGAATTGCGTGCCTCGAAGCCGATTCGAACCCTGACGCGGAACCTAATTGGACGCTGGTGCATCCGAGCCGCCCGCTGAATCGAGCCGATGATTCTGGGGGGGCGCGTGTCTTCGTTGGAAGGGATAAGTCTGAACTATTTGAAGGCCCATGCTTTGTGGGCAAGATCAGTTCGCGCACCTTCCATCTGGGAGATCTTTATGGTTGGGGGGCTCCGCTTATCATCCGCTCTGAGCGACACCTAGACTCGGTTCTGGTCGAGTCGGTCGAAGACCACGGCCGAGGTAAATTTCTGCCATCGCTATTCAGAGGACGGACTGAGCCGTGTCTCGCTTGGCAGGTTCCAATGTCTCCCAGCAACGACCACAGAATCCTTGTTTGGCGTGAGATATTTCAGGAGCCGCGGAAATTGCCCGAGAACGAGGTATCCACTCAGCGAGACGATTTCATTTGGAGACTGCCGAATCTAGGCGTTGCCGCGGCCATGGCGATTGCCTACCAGGGTTTCCGGATTGCATCCTACTGGGACGCAGATCGGATCATCCACGGTCTGAAGCATGTTCGGTCAAGGAACCTGTTTGCTCTATTACGTTGGCTGAAGGTGCCTGTCTTGAATTCATCCTTCATGACAGCAATGCAAGAAGCTGTCGATCGGGATCCGGCTGAGTTTGTGAATGGTTGGGTAGATAATGCGGCTCTTCAATACGGCCTCGTTCATCGGCAGCCAGAACAAGGATTGGACGTGGTGATTCGGCAATTCCTCTGGAATTACGTGGAGAGGAATGAGGCCAGGATGGAGAAGGTCGCACAGGCGTTTTCCGAAGAGCCCCGACGGCAGACTGAGTCGGAGGTCTTCAAGTCGTCGCTGTCGCGCCTCGGTGAGATCTGTCCTTCGCTATCCTATAGCCTCGCAAGAATTAAGCTCCGTGGTGACAAGTATCGGAAGTGCGTGCGCGCTGTGGCAGCCTCAATGCTACGCCAGCCCGAAACGACAGAAACCTCCCAACTGCGGGCCCGAAGGATTGCTGATTGCCGGGAGTGCGCCAATCTTCTGAAGGTCACGCCGGAAGCACTTGAAAAGAGCGTGAACGCATTTGGGGCCTACCTCGATGATCAGGCGTCGGACTACAAGCAACTTGAACCAGATTTGAGGAGACTGGGAGAAAAGTCGCGAGGGCCACAGTTCATCACTGCGTCGTTACTCATTCGGTTGCTGGAAAGGAACAGATTTTGAGCCAAATCGATGCCCTTCAGCTTGTAGAATTTACAAGGCAACGTCTCGTTGATCTCGCCGTATCTGAAAACTACCTTCGAAGCCCGGTCCTAGCGCGTGCGGCGGAAAAGATTTGGCAAGGTGCTGGTGAGCATGGCGGACTGGTCAGCAAATTGTGGATACAGGGTGCCTTTCCCAGTAGATCCTCGGAAGATTCCCTGAAATCCCTGGCGACCGAGGGGCTGTTTCCCCAGGACCTGTGCGATTACTTGGACAGAACGAGCAAGTTCCCGGCAGCACGTCCATTGTTCGCACACCAGGCGGACGCGTTCCGTTCGATCGTTCAATCCGCCGGCAAGCTCTCTCTCGTGATCACCGCTGGGACGGGGGCGGGTAAAACCGAAGCTTTCCTGCTGCCGATTCTCGCGGGACTTTGGAAGCAGCGACGCGCCCCCCATGAGCATGGTATGCGGTGCCTGATCCTGTACCCCATGAACGCCCTAGTCACCGATCAGGTCACACGGCTCTATGAACTCCTCAAACATCAGAATACGTTAAGTCTCTTCCACTTCACGAGCGAAACACCGGAAAACGAGCGCGACGTGAAGCCAGAAGAGATGTGGAATCCGTGCCGCCGCCGGAGTCGTCAGGCCGCGCGCGAGAGCATCCCGGATATCGTCATCACCAACTACTCCATGCTGGAGTACATGCTGTGCCGGCCGCAAGACCGGAAGTTCTTTGGGCCTGCCTTGCGTTATGTTGTGTTGGATGAGGCTCACCTTTACACAGGAACCCTTGCCGCGGAAATCACGCTTCTTCTTAGGCGGGTGAGAGATCGTTGCGAGCTATCTCCTGAACAGCTCACACATATCGCGACCTCCGCCACGCTTGGCGGAACAATAGAAGACCTTGAGAACTTTGCGGCGACTGTGTTCTCCGTACCGCGCAAGCTCGTCAAAATCGTCGAGGGGAAAAGTGCTCCTCTGCCAAATCCGAAAGAACTTGCGAATGCTCAAACCCCCAATGCCGAAATACTAGCACAACATCGGGAACTCGAACTGGTGACCCTAGATGCCGATGGAGAGTTTGTCCATCCCGACCCGGACGCGCTGAGGCAAATACGCCCGGTATTGTCAAAGCTGTTGCCGGACGACACAATCTCATCAGCGGAAGCTTCCGCTAAGGGAGTACTTGCACCATTCCTTAAGCTGTCTTTGGAGCAGGTCCGGATCGTGCGGCAACTCATGGAACTGGTGTATGACAAGGGCCTTCTTTCTATCGACGACCTTGCGCTGGAACTCTGGGGCAACGCCAACCAGGCAACACGCGATGCCACGGTCCTGCTCCTCAGATTGACTGCGGCGGCCCGACTGAAGTCGAATGAGTCCCCGCTCATCCCGCACCGGCTTCATTTTCTCGTTCGTGCGCCTCATGGGCTCGCAGCATGCCTCAACACGTCATGTTCTGGCCCAACTGATTTTCGGGCGGAAGGTATCGGCTGTCTCCAGATTCCGAGAGACCGGTGCGTCTATTGCGGTTCCGTCACGCTTCCGGTCCACCGCTGTAAAGCTTGCGGTCAATGGGCGCTCGCCGGGTACGAAAACTCAGAAACGTGTGAACTGGAGTCCGGGCATTTTGCAGAACTTGCCCAGCGCAGGTATTACCTCATTGCCGACTCAGGCGGCAAGGACCTTTCGGTAATCATCGTCAATCCCGAAACCGGCGAATACTGTGGTAAGGGGGCGGGTACCCGGCTCTTCCGAGCACCCTGCCCAGAACATGGTGCGTCGTGCAACGACCCATCCCAATGCACTCAGCAGGAATGCCCGAACTGTATGACAAGCTGGGGTGTATCGCAGGATGACGCCGATCAAGGTGACCTAGACCTCCAAATCCAGCCACTGAGGGGGGCCGAACGGCTCGCCCTGAGCGTCGCAACCGAAACCGTGCTATACGGAATGCCTGTGTACCCTGGCCCCTCGCGAGATTGGAAGCCGGGAAAAGGCCGTCGCCTGCTTTGTTTCAGCGACTCGCGCCGCGAGGCGGCACGACTGGGTCCGCTACTAACTAGCCAGCACGAGACGTGGGTAATTCGATCGGCAATTGCGAACACACTTGCAGAACATAAGCCTCCTTCTTCTGCCTACCTAAACCGGCAGATCCAAAGATATAAGGATGATGCTGCCGACCCTGATCTTCCGCAAGTGGACCGCGACGAGGCTAACCGCAAGGTTTCTGATCTTCTGAATCAACTATCCACAGCCGCCTCTGGAATTCCGTTTACGGAGTTTGCCCGTTCTTTTGCGGAGAGGCCCCAAATCTCTGAGCTTCTCGATCGCGAGCTTGCGGAGAAGCACGCTGAATGGCGACAAGAACGATGGAAAGAGAACCGGCAAAGCGTCGCCCGTCACGCCGAGGCTCTGGTCGCCCAAGAAATGGATAACCCGCTGCGAACGGCAGTATCAACCGAGGCGGTGGGACTTTTGGAGCTTGTCTACCCTGGATTGGTTGATTTGCAGCTACCCCCGAGCTTCGCTGGACAGCTTCCGAACGATGAAATTCGGAACAAACTTGCTGGCGTATGGCCTGACGTACTGGCTGCTCTGCTAGACACGCTGCGAGCGGATCGCGCGGTAGATTGGTCGAAGGAGGAAGCCGGACGGGAATGGAATGGGGAATCCCCTCTTTACGGGCGATGGAGCACTCGCTCAAAGAACGGTTGGACAGCGCGCCGCTTTATTGGAGACGACAGTCGCCGGAGGGATACCCTGCAATTGCGCCTTTGGTTTGCGAGGACCTTGCTTGAGGCGGCTCACTGCCCGGAGTCTTTTTCATCCCCGTTGCTTGAAGCCGCGTTTGACCAGTTGTATGAAGGCGCAGGCAATCAGCAGCTTCCATGGCTTCGATGCGAACTGCATGAAGTGAGTCGCGCCGAATCCGACCGGGCCATACAGATACTTCTTGATCGTCTACGACTGCGCTCACCCGAAAAGCTGTATCAATGTCCCGGCACTGGCACATTGTGGCCACGCACGATTCTGGGCTGGGCGCCGTTGAGGGGCTGTCTCGGCTGCCTCCACGAGATTACGCACGCTGAAGCCGACGAAGATCGTCGCTGGGGCCGAGCCAGACGGGAGCTTCGGGAGTCCGACATTTTCTCGATGGGCCTCTGGGGTGAAGAGCACTCCGCCCAGCTTAGCCCGGAGGAAAACAAGCGCAGGCAGTTCCTATTTCGGGATGGCGCCCGAAACCTCCTGTCCTCGACCACCACTATGGAACTTGGCATTGACATCGGCGGCTTGAACGGCGTCGTCCTCGGGAACGTACCTCCCGGGCGTGCCAACCACATGCAGCGAGCAGGCCGGGCAGGAAGGCGCGCAGATGGCTCATCCATTGTGGTTACGTTCGCAAGAAACCGGGCATTTGACCGAGAGGTATTCACAAGATTCGAAGATTTCTTGGGGCGGTCCCTTCGTCGCCCTGTGGTTTTCCTCGGTCGCCCGCGGTTCGTCCGGCGACACCTGCACTCCATGTTACTTGCCGAGTTCTTTGCACCTATGCAATCCCCTCAAACAGGAGCGATGGACGCATACTCGAACATGGGAAAGCTCTGCGGATTGGATGCTCCTCCGAAATGGACCGGCGCGGCCAAGCCGGATTGGTCTTCTTCAGGCGCTGGCCATGCCGGGGATTTCGTTCGGTTTTTGAGTCCTTTACATTCTTCACTTCACCCGTTCAGGATGCGGTGTCGCAACATTGTGCAGGGCACACCATTGAAAAACGTTGCGGACAACGAGGGAGACTGGCGGGAGTTTCTTGATGACGCTGAAAGCCAGTTTATCCTCGCGTGTAAGGAGTGGCGAAAAGACTATGACTCACTTCGCGAGGCTTGGGCAGAGGTTCCGAGAGAGCCTCCCACTACTGTGCTCGCTGCGGAACGCGCTAAGGCCAACTCGATCCGATATCAACTCCGCGCGATTTCAGACATCACCGTCATCGAGTGGTTCTCGGACGCAGGATTCTTGCCGCGGTATGGTTTCCCCATTCATCTGCAACGGCTGTCCGTCAGAAAGCCGCGAGAGGATCGGCCGGACAAGTCGACTGCCGCCGAGGGTTACCGGCTAGAGAGGTCGTCCCTTTTGGCTTTAAGCGAGTATGTGCCTGGCGCAATGGTGCTCGTGGGAGGAAAGATAGCCGCATCGAAAGGCATTCTCAAGCACTGGACCGAAGCAAACCATGACGAGGCGCTCGGTCTTAACAATTGGGCGCTTCGCTGTCTAAACGATCACGATTATCTGGCAACTTCCCCAAATCAAATGTGCAAAGAGTGCAACCAACCGCCGCAGGGTCCTGGACAGTCTTTGATGTTTCCGAGATTTGGTTACACAACCGCGGCATGGGACCCCCCTAAGCCACCCGGCCGAAGTCTGGATCGGGTTGGTGAAACTGTGCTAAGCACGGCTGGCGGATTCACTCTCAGCACCGCCACGGAAATAGAGCGCAATTTTGGGGGAATTGCAGGCCTATTGGCAACGTACTACGAGGCTGGCGCGGGCGAGTTGCTACTTCGCAACGCCGGCGGTGAGGCGTGGAGCAAGCTCGGTTATGGGTTTGCCCTGTGTACTCGTTGCGGTTTTGCGATGAGCGAAGAGAAACCTTCGAACGCAAGCGGTGCGCCTCCTGCGTTGCCGAAGGAGTTTAGGAATCACCCGTCGGTATTCTCGACGAGTCCGATAGACCGCTGCTGGTCGAAGAGATTGGAATTCGAGCCCGTGCTAAGGCACAAGGTACTCGCTGCCAGGGAGACAACGGATGTTCTGATTCTTGATTGGCCAGGGGACTCTGAAGAAGGACCACTGTTTTCCCTAG
>Ga0326727_10007608_pt1 | contig 28440 bp, 21 predicted proteins | sample MB2enrmetagenome_FD_207643 | JGI IMG/M metagenome (GOLD analysis project Ga0326727, IMG submission 207643) | Lab enriched peat soil microbial communities from McLean, Ithaca, NY, United States - MB29MY | ecosystem: Environmental > Terrestrial > Soil > Wetlands > Peat | place: USA: New York... | reverse complement strand
CGCTCTTCAGTACGACATTAACCTGCGCGCCGCCGCCGCGGCCGTACTCGGCCGAGTAGGAGCTGGATTGCACTTTGAACTCCTGAATAGCGTCAATTGACGGAAGGACGCTGTACTGATTGATATACGCGTCGTTGTTGTTCACTCCGTCGAGCAGAAAATTGTTGGATTGCTCGCGCGCCCCATTGACGCTGATGGCCCCGCCCTGGGTGGAATTCTGGGAGCCTTCGACTGGCAGTTGACCGCCCGGGACCAGAAGCGCGAAGGTCAGAAAATTGCGCTCGTTCAGGGGCAACTCGCCCACTTTCTTGCGATCGATGACCTGGCCAAGGGTCGACGTGTCGGTCTGCACGAGAGGGACGGTTTCGGTTACCACCACCTGCTCACTCGGCCGGCCCACTTGCAGAACAAAATCGACACGCACGGTCTGGTCGACTTCCAGTTTGACATCACCATAGACGCTGTGCCGGAAACCGGCCTTCTCGGCTGAGACTTCGTAAACTCCGGAAGGCAGCAGCGGTACGCTGAAATCCCCGTCGCCATTGGTCACCACCTGGCGTGTGGCATTCGTTCCCAGGTTGCGAACTGAGACCTGAGCTTTTGGAATGACAGCTTCGGTGGGATCGGAGACGGTGCCGACGATAGTCCCTGTAGGCCCTACCGCGATCGCCGGCACGGTCGCAACGCCTACCAACACGAGAGCACAAAGCAAACGTCGAAATGGCATGATCACTCTCCCTGGTAGTCAATATGTCGAACTGCAGCTTGCCCGAGAACCCTTTGGTACTCTGTTACGTATCTATAACAACAAATTACCACGATCAACGGGTTTTGCAATCCCCAATGGTGCGGGGGCAGAACGTCATGTTCCAAACTTGCAATCCTGGCAGGACCCAAATTACTCTTACTCGGTGTGGCTGCACACAGATAACGGTAAGGACACTGTGTCCCAATGAGATGCTACGTGGAGGGACTATGCGGATTGGACTTTTGTTCCTTGCGGTGTTGCTTGCGCCTGTCGGTGCCGCCACCAGCCAACAGAATGAGTCGGCGCGGACGGCGAAGCCGGCGTTTTCTCTAAGTATCAGTGCTGCGCAGGATGTTGTTAAGACGGGTTCCGCGGTTACGATGAACGTCGTATTGACAAACATATCGGATCATAAGATCGAGTTCCCCTGAGCGACATCCGGAGGAGCCAACTACCATGTGAATGTCCGAGATAGTCAAGGTGATCCAGCGCAACCTGTGCCTCGAACCTGGGTAGACAAGAACGGCCGACGTCGCGTAAGAATTTTCGGTGTTGGCAGTGCGTATGCATCTATCTGGAGGCGGGCCAAACCAGAAAAGATGAGTTAGATGTGTGCGCCTTCTACATTCTAACCCGGCCCGGCAAGTACACGATTCAAGTGCAGCGACCCGACGACAAAAGCAAGAGTGTGGTGAAATCGAACACGATCACGGGGTCCGTCGAGTCTTAGTCTCCGTGGCCAACTGAACTGCCGGGGCGCACTAATGAACCTGATGTGGACTCCGAATTCGGGCAGCGCCTGTAACGCTGGCGGGACATGTATGATTCCTGTACCCGTTGGCAACCTGACTTGGTGGTGGGCAGGGCAGGGTTCCTAAGACACATCGACATCCAATTCGCGGCCGAAGACTTCGCGGAAGTAGGGCTTCTCCTTGCTCAGCATCCAGACTTCGAGGTCCACGCCATCCTTCGCAGTCAGTTGCAGCTTGACCCGTTCGCGACAGACTTCCGCTGCCACATTGGCAACGCTGCCATCGGGCCCATGGCTCATGGCCTTGGCGAGGCGCAAGAGCGCGACCGCTTTGGGGATGAATTCCTGGTCCGCGCTGGTCAGGGCTTTCATGAGGCTGTCGGTTGGATCGGGGCGGGTTTTTCCAAGATAGCGCGCAATGGTGGCGATGATCAGCCGCTGCTCCGGGGTGAAGCCGAAGATCTCGGAATTGGCGATCAGGTAATAGGCGTGCCGGTGGCGTCCACCCCGATTGATGTACGTTCCGACCTCGTGAAGCATTGCTGCGGCGGAGAGCCAGCCTTCGTATTCGGGCGGGAGTGAGTGCATCCGGCGCAGCTCGGTGAAGAGCTGTCCGGCCAGCCTGCGGACGTTTTCCGCCATCTTCAGGTTAACCCGGTATTGCTTGCACAAGGCAAGGATGGCATCCCCGCGTTCAGCATCGATTTGCTTGCGCGGCACAGTGGCCCGGTCGTGGTCGGCGAGCATTTGGGCCAGCAGTCCGTCCCGAAGTCCCAAAGGGGAATATCGAAGACCGGGAAGGTTGCAGCGCTCCATGAGTTCCGTGAAGACGTAGGCGCCGGCCACGATGATTTCCGCCCGGCGGGGGCCGATTCCCGGCAAGCTGTTTCGGCCCTTGGTATCGAGTTTGGACAGATGCTCTGCGAGGCGCGCTACAGCAGCTCGTGAGACATACCGGCCACGCGGACGATGGCCGGCGGGTCCAATCACGGACGCTGCGTCCACAAGCGCGGCGGCCGTGCCTGACGTAGCCAGGATGTTTCTTACCCGGGCAGCCGTGATCCGCCGCCGTACACGGTCGATCTCTTCCGCGATATTTCTGCGAAGCCTTTGAATCTCCACGGGCCGGGGAGGATCATGAGGAAGGAATTCCTCGGTCAGGCGCACAGCGCCTAAGGGCAGGCTCACCATCTCGCGGATGTGCCCCTCTTCGGAAAGCGTAAGTTCGCAGCTACCCCCTCCAAGGTCGATGAGAAGAGCGCTGGCGGCGCCGACCGATGTGTTGGCAAGAAATCCCAGGTGGATCAGCCGGCCTTCTTCCAGCCCGGAAACCGTCTCCACCTTCCAGCCCGTTGCGGAATGCACCCAGGCGCTGAACGCCGCAGAGTTGCGCGCGTTCCGGAGAGCGCTTGTGGCCACCACGCGCACCTGAACGGCGCTGAACTTCTGGGTGTCACGGTAGAAACGCCGCAACACCTTCACCGTGTCCTCCATGGCTTCAGGTGAAAGCGTTCCATAACGGAAAACAGCTTCGCCCAGGCGCGTGACGACGCGGTCCTCGTGGAGGGTCGTAAGATGGCGGCGAACCACGCGCGCAATCTTGATGCGCACGGAGTTGGACCCGATATCAATCGCGGCAAATACGCTCATTGCACTTTGCCTAAGAAAGCGACTTGCTTGTTATCCGGGATAGCCTGTCCTGTCCAGGTGGTACCCTTGCCAGTTCAGTACATCTCGAAGGTTCCCGACGCGACGACCTGTGAGCCGACAAGGAGGTCCACTTTGTACCAGCCCTTTTGAAAATCTTTGCAAGGGGGCGTCTGGCACCCCCACCCGTACACGTGAGAAGAGCTGCTCCAGCCGGAATCCGCATAAACTTGCAGCGTCTGTTGCCAAACCACGTTTCCGTTAGGTCCATGCCACACTGCTTCGACAGAGAAATCAATTCGTGAGTTGACCGCAGGATAAACAAGGTTGAGTTCCCAGTTGACGTAACGGATCGATCGAAGCGGGAAACGACTCTGGTAGTTCCTCCGGTTCTTCGGAAGTGTATCAAAACCTGACTCAAAAAAACGGACGGAGTCAACCTTCGCATTGGGGATAGGAATTCCACTGGGCGTGGCGACAGCGGAGCCCGGTCGGAAAAATCTGTTCATCAAGGAGTCAACAGGCGCTGCCGGAGGCTTCTCAGCCGGCTTCTGGACAAGCGTCACAAAGACCGTCGGGTTTTCGCCGGCGGATAGATGGATCTCCTTTTGCCAGCTTTGGTAGCCGTCCAACGAGACGCGCAACTTATAGTCTCCCGGCGGCAGGTTGGGCAGCCGGAGCCTGCCTTCGGGACTGGTCAGTCCTTTGGGCTCATCGTCCACGTAAACCTGAGTCTCGCCCGGTTCCGTCTGGATGTTCAGAATCACCGTCTGTGGCGGAGACGGTTCCGCCTTCGGCTTGGAAGCCGCCTTCAAAGCATCAATCAGTTCCTGGGTTGCTCCAGCCCCGCGGCACTTGTTCTCGCTCTCGGAATTGAATTCGAAATCGATTCCCCTTTCCCTGATAAGCTCCGCAATTCGGGAACTGGGAACATCGCCGGTGAGCAGTTGCACGATCTCGCGCTCTCTCAAAGGCTTGCCTTTTTCAGCCGAGTACGCTCTGCCAGGAGAGAACCCCACAACCAGTGCGATCACCGCGCAGCATACACCAACCGATGTTTCTCGTTTCAGGACAACCATCGTGCGATTTGGAGTGCGGACACACATACGACCGGACCTTGGATCACGGTTCCGGACCGCCGGATTACTGCTAATGCACATGACAGACGTCCGTCCTGGAGAATTTACGCTATCTTCCTCTGAAGTTGCTTTTCATCCGCCACAAAAGTCCTCTGTTCTCATAGAACAATAGAGGATTACGTTCCACTCTTCACCCGCTCATGCACAGGACCTCATTATAACGCCTTCCACAACTCTTCGGGATTAGGGGGGCCGGATGTTCGGTCTTTGCAACCTGTTGTACCCGGCAGTCATCAAACAATGTGGTGAGTTTTCCTACTATCATTCTTACTGCCAACAAGACGTCAGGCCCGCTGGAATATCCAGTAACTTGAATGAGCGTAACGACGATACCCAACTATGGTTTGCCACCTGGAGGTTCAACGCAGGTGGATGCATCGAGCCCCCTCCAGGGGCTTGGGCCTGCAAGCCTTGCTGCAGCGAAGCCTGCTCGAGTTGCGCCGGGGACCAAGACTCGGAGCCTCTATCACCCCGAACTTGACGCTCTTCGCTTCCTGGCGTTCCTGGCTGTGTTCATTCACCATACCTTGCCGCGTGAAGACGCCTACTATACGTCGCTTCATATTCCTCAATTCCTGGCGGGAGCCATCAGCAGTTTTGTGGGGGCGTGCGGGTTCGGCGTGGACCTTTTTTTCATTCTAAGTTCGTATCTCATCACCTCATTGTTGTTTCGCGAGCACGATTCCAACGGAAGCATTAACGTTCGCAGCTTCTATATCCGCCGGGCGCTGCGGCTCTGGCCACTCTATTTGAGCTTCGTTGTGTTTGCCCTGATGCTTCCGTTCTTGAGTTCCGAGCAGAAACTTGATTGGAGGTACGGATTGGGATTTCTGCTCTTTTGCGGCAACTGGATGGTCGCGGCCGGCGGGTTCCCACAGTCCGTAGTGTTCCCCCTTTGGAGCGTTTCCGTTGAGCAGCAGTTCTATTTCGTATGGCCGTGGGCCGTGCGTTCGGGAACTCGGAGGCGCGTCGCCTGGGTCGCTGTCGCCATGCTGGGCGTCGCATCGCTGACGCGCTTCTGCCTGGTGGCTCATCACGCCCGGCATGAGAGCATCTGGTGCAACACCTTCGCCCGTCTCGATCCCATCGCGCTCGGCGCACTACTGGCAATTGCGCTGAGCGGACGGGTGCTGGACCTCACGCGCCAAGCCCGGGCGGCACTCATCGTTCTTGGCATTCTGCTCCTTATGACGGCGGGCCGGTACTCTCACGTGCTGGACGATCCCACGCCGCTCGCCGGCAACCTTTGGGGTTATCCGGCTGCCACGCTGGCCGCCGCGATCCTGCTGCTGGCTGTTTTGAGACCCGTCAACAGCACCGGGGGGATCGGCAGCTACCCCAGCCTGATCTTCATGGGCCGCATTTCCTATGGCCTATATATGTTTCACGCCTTCGCGCTCTGGTTATCCATCCACGCCATCTCAAAGGCGCCCCCGCCTTTGAACTACAGGCCGTTCTTTATGGTCCTCGGTTTCACGCTGACCACGGTTCTTGGGACGGCCTCCTACTATTGGCTGGAACGACCTTTCCTTCGCCTCAAGAATTCCTTCGCCGTCGTTACTTCGCGGCCGAGGGGATAGCCGCGAAACAACCCACGCGGCACGCACGCCGCGGCATCGTACAAGGCGAGACGTACCCCTAAATCGGTTTTTTTCTACTGACCTCGCGCCGGGATGCTGAGCTTCCGCATTCTGGACTGAAGCGTGGTTCGCTTCAGTCCGAGCCGGCTGGCAGCGCCTTGCGGGCCGCCGACAACCCCATTGGTTTCACGGAGGACTTGAATGATATGGTTGCGCTCCACTGTTTCCAGCGTCAGATCGGACGGTGCGCCGGAAGGCTGCGTCAGTTCCGCCACCGGCACGCGGAGCTCAGGACCGGGAGAGAGAATCACGGCTCTTTCGATCAGGTTCTCAAGTTCCCGCACGTTTCCCGGCCAATGATAGTGGGTGAGGGCTTCCATTTCCTCGGTTGAAATGGTCTCGATGCGGCGGTTCATACGGAGCGCGTACTTCTGCACGAAATAACGCACCAGCAAGGGGACATCATCGGTGCGTTCGCGGAGAGGCGGAATCATGATAGGAAAGACGTTGAGCCGGTAGTAAAGGTCGTTGCGAAAAAAACCCTCCTCAACCATCTGAACCAGATTGCGGTTGGTAGCCGCCACGAGGCGGACGTCAACGCGAATCGTGTGTGTTCCCCCCAGCCTCTCGAATTCTCTCTCCTGCAGCACTCGCAAGAGTTTGGGCTGAAGTTCGAGGGGAATGTCGCCGACTTCGTCGAGGAAGAGCGTTCCATGGTGAGCGAGTTCAAACCGTCCGACCTTCTGGGCAATGGCGCCGGTAAAGGCGCCCTTCTCGTGGCCAAAGAGTTCGCTTTCGAGCAAGCCGGTGGGGATTGCCGCGCAGTTGACCTTGACGAACGTCCTTTCCCGCCGTCGGCTCAGGTCATGGATGGCTCGGGCGATCATCTCCTTGCCGGTACCCGTCTCCCCCAGGAGTAGGACTGTCGAGTCCGTGGGCGCGACGGTTTCCGCCTTGCTCAAGGTCCGCTTCAGCGTAACGCTTTCGCCAATCACTTCCTCGAAGTTGTGCTCGGTCCGGATTTCCTCTTCCAGGTAGAGTTTCTCTTCCGCCAGTTCATTCTTCAGCTCTGCAATCTCGCGGTAGGCAAGCGCGTTCTCGATGGCGATCGAGACCTGGTTCGCCACTTGCGATAAGAGATTAATATCTTCCTGTTTGAATGCCCCTTCCGTGAGAGACCCGAGCGCCAGGACCCCAAGGTTGCGAGCCGGTGTGAACAGCGGAAGGAGGCAAGCGCATTTCAGGCCTTCGGCCTCCGCGAGGCGGGCGGGAGGGGATTGGAATCGCTGGCTGTTTGACGCGTCCACCAGCAGAGGCTTGTGTGTGGTGACCACCTCGCCGGCGGCGGACCCTTCCAGCGGCAGGATCATCTCCTCGTGAATCAATCCCTTGCCTGCGGGAAAGTCCAGGGCATTAAGGCGCATCTCACTCGTGGCCGGGTCAAGCAGCGCCAGAGCCGTGTAGTCGTGGGGAATCACTTCCCGAAGGCAGGCGGCGATTTCCGTCAGCAGCTTGTGCAGGTCGAGGTTGGATACGAGGGCGTTGGTGACCTTAAGAAGCAACTGCAAGCGGTCTCGCTCGCGGGAAAGCTGCTCCTCATACATTTGGGCGTCGCGGAAATTCAGAGCGTTGTCCACCGCGACGGCAACTTGTGCGGCAAGCTGCTGCAGGATTTCCAGGTCAGCCTCGTTGTAGGCTCCTTCCTTCATCGAGCCGAACCCCAGGATGCCGACGCGCCGCTGCGCGGTGGTGAGCGGAAGCAAACACAACGATCTTATGCTGGCCGTCCGGAGCAGTTCCGCACGGCCGGGGAAAAGGCTTTCGAATTCGGTGCTGGTAGCGACCAGCGCCTTCTGTTGTTCCCAAACTACATCGTGGGCCGTTGTGTCGATGGAGAATTCGAGGCCTTCCTTCACTTCGGTGGGACGAGAACTTTCCAGCACATGAATGTGCATTGCGTTGCGGCCCGCGTCCGGCAACGTCAGTCCAATATAGTCAAAGTCGACAAGCTGGTGAAGGTGTTGTGCGACAGCATGAAAAAGTGCGGGCGGGTCACGGTGCGTGGCAATGGATTTCGAAATCTCAAGCAGGGCGCGGCACTGTTCGCCGGCTGGAACTCCTTGTGGTTGCTGTGCTACGCCTTCGCCCATCAAGTCGAGCTTAGCACTGTGATGCATATTGCCTCAAGCAATGCATTGCGCCTTGTCCGAAGAGAAAAGGCTCCATCAAAATAAAGCGCAGGTTTGGCCCTGAATCATGCGGGTTTTCCCTCAACCGCCGGGTGTCTCTTGCAATACAACCCGGACTGCGCTACAAAACCTGTAGTGCGGATATTGCTTAACGGGTGTCTTTTCTTTTAGTTAGCAGGGGAGGGTGAACGAGCCGTAACCCTTTGGATGACTTCTTGCTGCGACCCGATAGGACCTATGAGCAGCATCTCCGATGTTTCCTTCAAGCCCGTCGAAGTTCGAAGCCGAACCGGACGTGCGTTTGCTGTGCGGGCATACAGTCCCGGTGACTTCGAGGTTCTCGTCGGGATGTACAAGAGCTTTGAACCCAAGCGTGTTGCGCAAGGATTGCCTCCGCCGGACGTCCCGAGAATTGCCCGCTGGCTCGATCACCTTCAGAATAACTCTCACGCCCTCCTGGCTTTCGATGGTGAAAAAGCGATTGCGCAAGCCATCCTTTGCCCGATTAGCAAGAATCACGTCGAATACACGATTTTTGTCCTTCAGGATTACCGCGGGGAAGGCCTGGGAACTGTGCTGAGCAAGCTGGCCTTGGACTGGGCGTTTGCGATGGGATTCACCACGGCCTTCCTTGCCACGGAGACCTCGAATTTCGCTGCTATCGGCTTGTTCAGAAAACTCGGCTTTCTCAACAAGAGCAGTGATGGCGATGAATGCGAGATGAAGCTCGACCTGTTGGCTGATTCCAAAGCCCGGGCAGCCTGATCCTGCCTTGGGACTCGCCGGAGACGTAAAACTGACCCCTTCCCCTGGCCTGCGGAAGCACCCAGCACTGAAAGCTCGGCTGGACATTGAATTCAGAGGCGGTCGGGTGTATATTGCCGGTCGGCTGAAAACTGAAAACGAAAATTCTGGATCTCTACCGCGACTGGTCGAAGGCAATCATTGGCGACCAACAGCACAAACGGCGCGGAATCCTCAGGGGTGGTTCCTTCCTTGCGGCCGTCGTGCCGCTGGCAGCGCCAACAGTTGCCGCCAGTGCGTAAGCTGTGGTTTCGACATCCCCCAAATCAAGACAAGGAGAAACTCCTATGACGACTCTGCAGATGACGGCTAGAAATCTCGCTGCCATCAGCGTCCTAACCCTGTTGGCGGTTGCGTCTGCTCACGGGCAGGCTGAGACAGTCATACGCGCGAATGTTCCATTCGGCTTCGAGGTCGGTGGTGCGTCGCTTCCGGCGGGGACATATCAATTCAAGATTAGCCTCGCCGAGCGTTCCGTTTTGATTAGCGGCGCCAAGACCGGGGAACGGAAAGTGCATATCATCACCCAGCTCGGCGGGGGCTCCTTCTTCTTTGGCGAAGGCGGCTTGGTCTTTGACACCTTCGAAGGCCACCATGCGCTCTCAGAGGTGTGGATACCCGGCCAAGACGGGGTGCTGGTGAACGTTACGTCGAAACAGCACGCTCATGAAAGGGTGATCGCTGTGACCTCCGGCCCGGCGCCGAACCTGTCAGGGAAGGCGGTTTTCGCACGCACCTGTGCCCGGTGCCACGGGCCGAACGGCCAGGGCAATCCGGCGGCTGATAAGTTCTTCAAGACTACGGTTCCCAGGCTTGATTCCGCGTACGTACAGGCAAAATCGGACGAGGAGTTGAAGGACATCATCAGTCATGGCAAACGTAATATGGATCCTGTCCGGATGGGGCAAGCCACAGTGCAGCACCTTCTCTATCCTGAATCGGTGGACGCCGTAATCAGGTACCTGCGAACGCTCAAGCAGCCGTAAATGCAGGATCAAACGTAACGATTGCTGCGGTGGGAAACAGCCCCTGGAAGGCCAGCCGTGGGTCAGCTTGGTCTCAATCTGATTAGGATCAAACTGACCCACCACCGGAAAGCTCAGGCTATTGCCATTTCGACGGGGATCCGGGCCCCATTCTCAAAAAATTTCGAATCTCTCCTGGTGCACGGCCGGATCGCTCTTGATGATAATGTCCTTGTGCGTGATCGATTCGAGTTCGGAAACGAACACACCTTCTCGCGACTTCAGAGTCTTGGCCACTTCGGGATTCACGCGAAGGGTCATCGCATCACCTTCGATCTGGTCGGCCATCTTTCGCGCTTCATCCAGGATTTCGTAACAAATTGTGCTGGCCGACTTGATCCACCCTGATCCGGAGCAGTAACTGCAACGCTCGCACAGCGTTCGCTCCAGGGATTGCTTGACCCGCTTCCTGGTGATTGCGACGAGACCGAAATCGTGGAAAGCGATGACTTTGGTCGGCGCGCGATCGCCACGCAGCGCTTCCTCCAAAGCCTCGGTTACCTTGGCGCGGTTCTTGCGTTCGTCCATATCGATGAAATCGATGACAATGATGCCTCCCAGATCGCGCAGGCGGATCTGACGGACGATCTCCTTTACCGCGTCGATGTTGGTTTTCAGGATGGTGTCTTCGAGGCGGTTGGTCTTGCCGACATATTTGCCCGTGTTCACGTCGATGGCCACCAGGGCCTCGGTCTGGTTGATGACGATGTACCCTCCCGACTTGAGCCACACCTTGGGTTTGAGGGCTTTCTCAATTTCCGCATGAATGCCGAACTCATCGAATAGGGGTGTATTGCGGGTGTGGAGTTTGACTTTGTCGATGAGCGATGGCTGGGTCCGGTTGACATGATCCAGGATGCGCTCGTATTCGATCTCACTGTCCACACGCACGCTCTTGAAATCCGGTGTCAGCGTGTCGCGCAGGACCCGCTGGACCAGATCGAGATCGCGGTGGATCAGTGCGGGAGATTTGGCACGCTCCGATTTGCTCCGAATCTCGCTCCAAAGGGTTGAAAGGAACTTCAGATCTGCCTTGAACTCCTCTTCCGGGCGGCCCGCGCCGGCGGTTCGCACGATAAACCCGCCGGTGAGTGAGCCTTTGTGTTCGAGGATAATGTTCCTCAAGCGCAGGCGTTCTTCTTCAGAGGAGATCTTGCGTGACACGCCGATGTGGTCAATGGTCGGCATGTACACCAAGTAGCGGCCAGGGAGCGCGACATGAGAGGTGATGCGCGCACCTTTGGTGCCCAGGGGCTCTTTGGAGATCTGCACGAGAATTTCCTGGCCCTCTTTGAGCAACTCGGCAATCTGGACCGGTTGGCTGTTGTTTCCCGGTCGTGACTCCCGCCCGGTTTCGCCCCGGCCATGATTGCCCATCCCCCGGCGGCCTCTCCGTCCGCGCCTGGGCGCGAAACGCGGCCGCTGGTGAGGCTCACGCAAAGTGTAGGTCCGCTCACCGGGTTCGCTGGCAGTCCCGGCTGCCCCCGCCTGAACAGGCGCAGGCTCAGGAACAGTTCCTGATGTCTCGGCTGGTCCGGTGGAGAGGTCCTCCGCACTCTCGTCGACGAAAATGGGTTCCTCTTCTTTGATCGTGGACGACCCGGCAGCAGGCAACTCTGTCTCTGGAAGAGTTGGCATGGCTTCGGCGGCACTTAGTTCAACCTCTGCCGGGGCATCCGCAGGCGTCTGTGCTTGAGATGCCGGAAGTATCTCCGGAACGTGCCCGCCGGCACACTCCGCTGTGGGGTTCGCGTCAAGAGATCTGACGAATGCCGCGGGGGTGAATTGCGGTTCATCTTTGATCGTTGACGATGGCGGCTCTTCCAAGCCAACAGCAGCGGCCCCAGTAAATGCTGGTCCGGAGGCTTCAGCCCCTCGGGTCTCAAATTTACGGTCTGTAACCCCGTCCTCGCCCGCTTCAAGGGATTCATCCTTTACTGCTTCCAGCCCGGCGAAATCCCCAGGCTCAAACTCCCGGGTTTCCGGAACCGCATGGTTGTACTTAGCCAGGGATTCTCCAGGCAGAATCTCGAAGGATTGTGAGGCCGGCTGCTCCTCTTTCGGGAAGAACCTGTGCTCGGTGTGGCGAGGATCGCCAAACTTCCTGCCCCGGTGCCGCCGACGGCGGCCACGCGGCTCAAAATGCTCTGGCTCGCGTACTTCACTGGAGGGTGTGGCATTGTTCGGGGCTGCTGAGGTTGCTTCCGCTGCCGGGCTGGCGACTGCTTCGGGCGCGTCGAGCCCTCCGAACTGCCCCGGAGCCGGCGTCGTATCGTCTGCTGTCTGTGGCGCTATCTCGATAGGTGCGACAGGGGCTGAGACTTCGTTGTTCGGCGCCACCGCGAGGGAGTTGGCTCCCGCCGCTGCCTGCGCCTGTTCCGTTGTGAGGCGCACCGCACGAGACTCCGCCTCTTCAAAGACCTTGTCGTAATCATCCTGGTTTTCGAAAAAGAAATCCGAAACGTAGAGAAAAGCGTCTCTCTCTAAACCGATATCCACAAAAGCGGATTGCATGCCGGGAAGCACCCGGCTGACACGGCCCTTGTAAATGCCACCGACCAACCCAACATCAGTGTCGCGTTCGTAAAACACTTCAACCAACTGGTCGTCTTCTAAAACGGCCAACTTCGTCTCGTGAGGAGACGAAGAGATGAACATCTCCTTTGACATGAAAACTCCTCTCCGGGGTAGGCCGGGGGATCAATCCGCGCTGGCGGAGATCAACCCTCAGTCCCCCTCACCCGGCCACATAATCGAATGATGAAGATCATACGTCTGAAGCCGGGCTCTATCGATCTCAGGTGGCTTTGATGTTGCGCCTGCATGCGCAAACCATTCGGGACCCACCCTGCCCATAGCCCGACTGGCGTTGATGCAGCCAGCCGGCGATTCAAACCCTAACGTTTTAGGTCGTCGTACTTTCCCGGTCTTCCGAACCACCGCTTACCTAATTGACAAAGCGTCTTGTTCGGACATTCATGGCCATGCCCAGACTCAAAAAGGTGAACAACAGGGAGGACCCTCCCTGGCTCATGAGCGGCAATGGAATACCGGTAACAGGGACCAGTCCGATCATCATCCCTGTGTTGACAGCGACCTGGAAAAATAGCACTGCGGCCAAACCAACAAGTAGGAATGCCCCTGCGCGGTCCGGCGCCATTTGCGCCCCGTCCAGAAGGCGGAGCAGCAATGCAAAATAGAGCAAAAGAACAAACAGCGTACCGAGAAAGCCCTGTTCCTCCGCGTAGGCAGCGAAAATTGAATCTGCATGGGAGACAGGGATGAAACCCAGCCGGCTTTGGGTGCCATTTCCGACACCTTTCCCCCAAAGACCGCCTGAGCCGATCGCAATCTTTGTTTGGGTCACCTGGTAACTGATACCTTGAATGTCTTGTGATGGATGTGTATAGGTCATTAACCTGTCGCGCTGGTAGGGCCGCAGAAAATGCCATCCTACCGGCATGACCAGCGCTCCTAATAGAGCAAGTACGGCTACCTGCTGCCACCGGATACCCATCAGTAAGATGCCCGCTCCGACAATCGGCAGGAAGGTCAAAGCCGTACCAAGATCAGGCTCCAATGCGACCAGGACCGCAGGAAGCCCGACCAGTAGCCCTAACTTGACCAAGTCGCCCCAAGTAGCGGATCTGGTTCTTTTTTCGGCAAAATAGGCCGCTACTACCATTATTATAACCAATTTAACCAACTCTGACACTTGGAAAGTAAATCCCGCAAAATGCACCCATCTCTTGGTCCCGCCGATGGTATGGCCACCGATCAACAAACCCGCCAAAGCGAGGATTGACAAAATGTACAGCCACGGAGTCTGCTCCAGAAGGATGTGGTAGTCGATCCGGCTGAACAGGATGGCCAGGACGACGCTCAGAATGAGCCAGTAGATCTGTTTCTTGAATTGACCTTCGAGAGGGGAGTGGGCCGTGGCGCTGTAGATTTCAATGATTCCAATAACCGCGATGGCAATGGCCAGTCCCAGCAGGAGATAATCAATATCACGAAAGCGAAACGGCTTGTTCATCCTTAACCGAATCTTCCCTATTGAATTCCCTCTGCCGTCGCTGGCGGCGAGGGTTCGACCCCGGTGGCTTTGCTCAGCATGCGCACTGGGTTCTGCGTTTGTTCGAGCGCAGGTTTCCTTGCTGTCTTCTTGTCGAAATAGGCCTTAATGACGTCGCGTGCAATGGGCGCCGCCACAGCCGAGTGCTCGCCTTGCATGATCAGGACTGCCACGGCAATCTCGGGCTTGGTGCTGGGAGCGTACCCGACGAACCAGGCGTTGTTCCTGAAATTGGCGCTTTGCTTCGATTTTCTCAAATCAACACTCACAACCTGTGCGGTTCCGGTTTTGCCTGCGATATCAATTCCCGGGCAGCGCGCGCCGGAACCCGTTCCCCCGCCTTCGTTGACAACGCCCCACATACCGCGCGTTAAAGCATCCAGGGTGCTCTCGCTCAGTGGAAAATTCCTTGCAGCTTCGTCAGGGAGGTTCACTCCCAGGGCCATTAGCTGATCCCTGAAAGCGATGTGCGGCTGAGGGAACATCCCGCCTGATGCGACTCCGCCGATGCTATACGCCAGTTGCAAGGGTGTTACCGCAACGGCTCCCTGTCCGATGGCTACGGAAATCGTCTCGCCTGCCCACCACTTTCGCTTGAACGTCTTTTGCACCCATTCGGGTGATGGGATCAGCCCCGGCGCCTCGGCAGGCAAATCGATTCCTGTTCGCTCACCTAACCCCAGGCGATTGGCAAAGTAGTCGATCTTCTCGATCCCAAGGGATTTTCCCAGTGTGTAAAAGTACACATCGCAGGAGACTGTGATCGCGCGGTGCAGGTCAACGCTTCCATGCGCTCGATGTGATTCCCAGACCCAGTCATGGTACAGGTGTCCGTAAATGTTGACCGCGCCTGCGCAATTCACGGTGAAGTCCGGCTGGATGGTACCCGTCTCCAAGGCTGCGGCAGCGGTAATGATCTTGAAGACCGATCCCGGCGCCAGTTGCGCCTGAATGGCCTTGTTCATCATGGGTTTCATCGAATCGCTTGTGAGCTTTTCCCATTCCGCGCGATCAATGCGCTTGGCAAAATCGGTGGGATTGAACGAGGGATGGCTGACCATGGCCAGCACTTCACCTGTACGAGGGTCAAGGGCCACCACCGCACCGGGCTGGTCGCCCAGGGCGGCTTCCGCCACCATTTGCAGATCCAGATCGAGCGTCAGCCGAAGGTCACTTCCCGGCGTGGCCTTGATGGTCGTGAGCGAACCAACCTCCTGGCCGCGGCTGTTCACGACCACCCGCCTCATGCCGTCATGTCCGGACAAAACCTGATCGTACTGGCGTTCGATCCCGGACTTGCCGACGACATCCCCCGGCCGGTACGGCGAGCCGGTCTTGGCAATCATCTCCTCTGAAACCTCACCCACGTAACCCAGGACTGCTGCAGCAACTTCGTTACCGGGATAGAGCCGCTGCTGGACTTGGATCAGATCCAGTTCGGGATATTCAATGCAGTGAGATTCGACGAAAGCGATGTCCTCGAGAGTTGCTGATTGCTTAAGAAGGATCGGCTGAAACCGCGGCAACCGCGCTGTGTGCTCCATCAGACTTTGCAGCTCGCCCGCGTCAAGATTCAACCCACGAGCTATTCCTTCCACCCGCTGGGGCGCCAGCATGGTTGCGCTCTCGCGCATCAGCAGAACGCTGAAGGCCGGGAAACTGTCCGCTAGCACGCGTCCTTCGCGGTCCAGAATCCTCCCGCGAGGCGCGATAATGGGCAAGTTGCGGATCCTATTGCGTTCGGCTTGATCAAGGTAAAAACGATGCTGGCTGACTTGCAGACGCCAATACCCAACCAGCAGCCCGAGCAGAGTCACGGTGATAAGGTACTGAAAGAAGGCAATCTTCCATGCGGGCAGTCGTTCGTCTTCCGGAAATCGAACTTCCATTGGCCAGAAACCGCAGGGGACGAAACGCCGATCGGGCCGAGCCAGTCTCCCTATAGGCTGCTAACGGCGGCACGGCATCCCTCCAGCGACATATCCCCCTATAGATTCAACAAGGTACCACACGGATTGCTGTAACTCAAGGCATTCGCCTTTAGGGGTCAAAGGAACCCTACGAGAAATCAAGTGGGGAATGTACAGGAGGTGTCGCCGCCTGCCGTGTGGAAGGCCTGATCCTTTCCGGTTGGCAGGCGGTAAAGTTGTCAGTCTCGAAGGGCTCTCATGCGCTAGGAAAGGGAGGGAAGCACATGCATCCGCCCTTCATGCCGCGTCGTGGTCGTAAACGTCCCATCGCTTGTAGTTCGTGAGGGCCTCAGCGACGGCGCGGCCAAAGTGGCTGAGGTTGACCGCTACGTGATGTTCGAAACCGTTCTTGCAGATAAACTTCAGCAACTTTTGCATTTGAGGAATTCTAACCACGCCATAGCCGCCAAAGCTCCGCGGCCGGTCCGTGGTGACTTCGCCCTGGCCGACATAAGCACGCATCTTGCCATTCAGGTCATCCGTGGAGATGCGGCAGTACGTGAGCGGCCCGCTCTTTATGCTGCCGGCGACGGTCCCAAACGCGTTTTCCTTGCCGACAGAACCTGCAATGATTTCCTGGAAATCCATCTTGACGTCTTCGAAAAAGTGCTTGGGCAGATTTGAACAGTGGAAGATCACGGCCTTGTCGGGGTCGTCGCCGTAATTGTTATTCCAATCAACGATGGCGCTGGGTTCGCCCGCGGCAAGCTGCAGAACGTACATGCCAATCAATCCAGTCACATCCGTTTCGCAGGCGCTGGGCATGAGATTATTGCTCATCATGCTCATCACCGTGCAGGGAACGACGCCGAAGAACTCCTCAATGGCGGTCCAGCACTGGATGGCGGAACCCAAGAGTTCATTGGCTTTCATCCATTCGTCCACAATGAAACCGAACTTTGCCATTTTCAGCAGAGACGCAGGCGGAACGCCCTCCGTGGGAACATAGTTCTGGATCGAGGTGAGTTTCGCCTTCACTCCCGCGTCATCATCCTTCAAGCGCTCGACGCGGCTGAAGACTTCGTAGAGGTCGAGTGTCTCGACGCTGATTCCGTCATTTTCCAACAGCCTTTCGCTGTAGCGGACGGTATTGAACGCTGCCGGGCGGGCGCCAATCATGCCCACGCGGACGTACTTGAGCCCCCTGACGATCCGGCAGGTGGCGGCAAAGGCCTTCAAGTCTTCCGCAAAGAGCGCCGAGGACGGTGCTTCCGTGTGCAGAGAGGTCAGCGAGTAGCGGATCCCGTACTGCCAGAGGTTGTTGCACAATGACATCTTCCCGCAGAAGCTGTCGCCACGCGTGCTGACCAGCATTTTGTTAGGATCATCCGGATAAGCCTGGACGAGGACTGGCACTTCGAGACCTGCCATGCGTATGGCGTCGGCTACGCCGCGTTCTTCACCAAAGTTCGGAAGGCTGACCAGGATGCCGTCAATTTCTTCACGATGCTGCTTGAACAAATCCGCACATTTGTGCGCATCCTGAAGAGTCACGACGGACCCGTGTTTTGTGTCCTGGGGAGTAAGGCAGACACTGTTGTACCCCTGCTGTTTAAGAATGCTCAGAATCTCTTCCCGCCCGTCGCGTGCGAGAGCGGCGGGAAAGAAGGAACGATTGCCGATGATGACGCCCAAAGTTGTCGCCATACGGAAAGCCTCCTCGATATCTTATGAAAGTACTTCTCCCGGAGTAACCGGTCCGGCTGAGTATTCTAGCACGATGCGAAGGGTCTGGATGAAATGTGAAAGCGGAGTGCGGAAATACAGGTTTCCCGGAGTGCGTCAGGCTATCCCGGGAGGAATTGAACCCCAGCGTTCGCTCTTCCACGCTTCTACTTTCTGACTGTTGCCTCTGTTGCCGGGGAGAATCAGCCATGCAAGGGGTGTTATGAGTCGCTGCCGTTCAGGTTGGCTAACGAAACCGGTCCAGCACCTGGAACACGATCAAGCTCAGAGCCGAGTTCACCAAGGCTTCGCTCGCCAGGTCCAGCGGAATAAAGGCAGGGGGCGAATCAAGCAGCGCGTGCTGAAGACCCGTTATGCAGAGATTGTGTAATAGCACGAGCAAACAGGTCAGGACGGACCGGGCAAAAAGGGAATCGAGATTGAAGCGGATACCGGCTGACGCCGCCAGGTATCCGACCAGCGCTTTCGCCATTCCAAACATGCCGACTTTGCCGTGCGAGAGCGCGTCCTGCATCAGGCCTAAAGCCGTGCCCAACCCGATGCCGAAAACCCTGTCCTGGCGGATTAGAGTGAAATAGACGGCCACCAGCAGGGGAAAGTCCATGAGCTTGGCCAGAGGAAACTTGATGGGCAGGAAGGTCTGCAAAATCAACGAGATCAGGATGGCCAGGGAAAGTATGACTGGACGGACCCGGAAAACTTCGACTTCTCGTTGGGGAGCAACTGGCATGGCGGTTTCAGACCATCAAACGGACGCCCAGCGCGTGAATCGCGCTCTCCTTCGCCGGCGAGCCTGTTGTCGGTTGAATCAAGAGTGAGGGCCAGCGTTCAAAGCTTGTTGCGGTGTTGAATTGGGCTTCAAAATTACAAGCACGGTTTCGAGCCGGCTCAGATCGACGGCCGGTTTGACCTCGATGCTCTTGTAAATGTTGCCTGCGCTTGTTCTGGTAATCGTTCCGACGCGAAGACCCTTGGGGTAAATCTGGTCCAAGCCTGAAGTCAGGATGTTTTCGCCGGAGGATATGGACTCTTCATTCATAATGTAGCGAATCAGGCACTTGCTTTGGCTGTCGCCTTTGAGAATTCCTTGGATGCGTGTCTGGTCCAGCAGCACACCGACGCCGCTGGATGGATCGGTGATCAGGAGGACTTGGGAAGACGAGGAGAAAACAGCGATCGTTTTCCCCACCACTCCATCGGGAGTAATCACCGGGAGGTCCGGTGTGAGCCCTGCATCAGTTCCCTTGCCGATGAAAATGGCGTTCGAGTTCTCACCCGGGCTGGAGGCAATAACTTCCGCGGCCACCGTTTGATAAGGGATCTGGTTCTTGAACTCCAGCAGCGCACGCAGCCGCTGAGATTCCGAGGCCTGTTCGGAAAGCTCGCGGATCTGGTTTTCGGCCGATACAAGCTGCTCATGAAGCCCTTGATTTTCCTGCTCGGCATGCAATAGACCGCCATAAGTCCGCCAGGTGTGAGTGGAGATATCCGAGATCCCCCGCAGCGAACGTTCGAAGGGATCGCACACGGCGACAGCCCAAACCCGAATCAGGCGGACGTCATTGTTGCGGGTGATTTGTACCGAGAGGAGCAAGAGTTGCGCAAGCAGGACGACCGCGAGGACAAAAAGGGCGCGGTGGCGCGAAACGAAGGCCTGCACGTCTGGGCCTTCCCTCGTAACCGGCTGGGGAGAGACTCCGAATTCGCCCGAGTTTGAATCAATCATGGAACAACCGGCCTTGGCAACCTATCAATCGTCCATTGTCAGAGAAATCTGCGTCTTCGTTTTGTCTTGCTTCGGCACGCTCCAGCCCGCTTGGCTGGATGAGTTAATCGATAACAACCGACCAGAGGCTTCAGAGGTCATTCTATCGCAACCCGGCGCAAAAGGTTGAAATCCGTCAGCATTCTGCCGGTGCCGAGGACCACTGAGGCCAGGGGATCTTCGGCAACGGAAACGGGCAGGCCCGTCTCCTCGCGAACGCGCTTGTCCAGGTTCTTCAGCATCGCCCCGCCTCCGGTGAGCACAATGCCGCGGTCGGAGATGTCGGCTGAAAGCTCCGGCGGTGTGCGCTCGAGGGCCACTCGGATGGCATTCAGGATGGTGGCCACGCATTCGGAAAGCGAATCACGGATCTCGGAGTCATCCACCGTGATGGTCCTGGGAATCCCCTCCAGCAGATGGCGTCCCTTGATCTCCATGGTCAGAGGTTTTTCCAGTGGATAAGCGGAACCGACCTCCATCTTGATACGCTCGGCCGTTCGTTCCCCCACCAGCAAGTTGTACTTGCGTTTGAGGTAGGCCGTAATCGCCTCGTCCATTTCATTCCCCGCCACTCGCACGGAGCGGCTGTAGACGATTCCCGAGAGGGAGATCACCGCGATGTCGGTCGTGCCGCCGCCGACATCGACAATCATGCTCCCGGAAGGCTCCGTAATGGGCAGGCCTGCGCCAATGGCGGCCATCATGGCCTGTTCCACCAGGAACACTTCGCTGGCTCTGGCGCGCATGGCGGAATCCTGCACCGCACGCTTCTCCACCTGTGTGATTTCCGAAGGTACCCCGATGACGATCCGGGGATGCACGAACATCTTGCGGTTGTGCGCCTTCTGAATGAAGTAATTAAGCATTTTCTCGGTGACTTTGAAGTCCGCGATCACCCCGTCTTTCATGGGGCGGATGGCGACGATGTTCCCGGGCGTGCGACCCAGCATCTCCTTGGCTTCGCGCCCAACCGCCTCGACTTCTCCGTTGACCTTGTTGATGGCCACGATGGAGGGTTCGTTAAGGACAATGCCTTTGCCCCGCGCGAAGACGAGTGTGTTCGCAGTTCCAAGGTCTATCGCAAGATCTGACGAGAAAACACTGAATAAAGAACGAACATTCATTATGTCTTAAACTCCTGTTTCGAAGGTGTCCGGAAGCGCACCGTGGAAGCGGTCATTCGATCACAACGGTCTTGCGGATCGTATTCGTATCTCCCTTACGGTTCTGGGCGGTAATCGTGATCTGGTTCGACCCGGATTTGGGCAACGGTGACGTAAAATGCCGAAACGTTCCGTCCGGAGCAATAGAGAAAACCTGCTCATTATTCACAATAACAGTGGAACCAGGCTCAGTTCTCCCGTGCAATTCAATGACTCTCCCATGCTGGGTGATCTTGGTAATCTCCAGGTACGCCTGGCTTCCAGCAACCTCTTGCACCAGATTCAGCCGGTTTGCCGAACTCGCTTCGCTTTCCACCCCTTTCGCGTCAATGGAACTCACCATCCAATAATACGTTCCTTCGTCAAGCCCTGTAACCTGGACTGAAGTCCGGCCCGCGACTTTCTTGTCCACAACAAAATTGGAAAGCATGACGGACGGAGAGACCTGAAGATGGTAAGCTACCGCTCCAGGAACCTCCGACCAGGAAAAATTCAGGGTCATGGAGCGAGGGTCTTTCGCCATGGTCAAGGACATGTTCACGGGCTCCAGAAGCGAGGGGGGCGAAATCACAGTGTTACGAATCAGTCCCGCCTCATTGGCTGAGAAGCTGACTTGTTCGTGCTGGCCGAGGCGAACGCTCGTTGAACCGCGAGTGACGTCAGCCTGTCCCTGGTCCACCGTCAGTTCGTGGATATTATTTGCGGGATCATTGCGGACCAAGGCCCGGCTTTCCTCATGCAGACTGGCCATAGCGTCAGCAAACGCCACTTGTGACATTGAACCGGGAACCTCGAACCGCCCTGTCGTGAGATCCACGGCGCCCGTGCCCACTTGCACGGCCACCTTGGTTGCCCTGGTTACTGGATCTTCACGGCTTTCTTCCACGACGATCAGGGAATCCGGCTTCAGCACGTAGTTTGTGCCGTCGGAGAATATGATGCGGGCGACACCGTCCGCTGCCGTCTGGACAAAATCTCCCTTCTCCAAGGTAATATTGTAATCAGCGCGGATCCATTGCTGGTAGCTGACTTTCTTGACGCGTACCGCACCGTCAAGATTCACGAAGTGAGCTTCGCGCTTGGAAGTGGGAGCTTCAGCTCCCGCGCTCCGCCCGATTCTCCCTGATATGAACTCCAACCCTCCCTTCAGTTTCTGCTCGAAGTAGTGCGGAGATATAACGTAGAGAACAAGACCCGTAAGGGCCAGGGCTAGGAGAAGGTACAACGCTATGGTGCGATAGGAAACAGTTGTCCACTCGACTTCGAGCGACCGCTCGGAGTGGTTCACCGGAGGCCGCGGGGGCACACTCATAACGCTTCCAAACTCGCCAGTTTATTCTTCACCAATCCCCGCCATAGGGTCAAGAAGATTCAGGGCGCCCTGATTTGCCGCGTTGCGCCCTTTGTGGCGAAGACCTCGGCGCAGCGGCCACGATGACGGCCCTGGGTAGTTCTTTAACTGCCCCAACCCCAAGGCGCAAATGGATGGGTACCCTTGATGTCCTGCAGGCGTTGCATCCGGTGAATGACTGAGTTACCATGGCGCTTCGCCGCCTTGGGCCGGCGGAAAGGATATGAGCGAATCGGATTGGGGACCGCTGTGGGGCGGGGCCTATTCTGAGTGAATACGGACAGCCCCGAGTAAGAACGCGTGGCGTACGCCTGTTCTTAGACCTGCAGCTTCTGGCGGGTATTCTCTGATGAGTTTTGCACGTACGAAACAGGTCCGTGCAATTCCCACTCGAGTGTTTGGGGGAAACGGGGGGCCATGGTCAAACCTCGTGATTATCTGACCTACAGAGGCGGTCTTGGACAATGGGCATGGATACTGCATCGCCTGGCCGGTGTGGGCGTTTTCCTCTTTCTGCTGCTTCATATCGTCGACATCGCGTTAGTGGGCTGGGGCCCCAAAATTTTCAATAAACTGCTCTTCCTTTACCGTTTCCCTCCCTTCCGTGTGGGCGAAATCATCCTGGTTGGCGCCGTGCTCTATCATGCCCTGAACGGACTGCGCATCTGCGCGATTGATTTCTGGCCTGAATTGACCGTCATCCACCGCAAGCTTGTCTATGTGGTGGGTATTATATTCACAGTGGTTTTTGTTCCTGCAGCGATCTACATGCTTCGTGCAGTATTGAAGTAGGGGGGGGCCATGAACGGAACAGCCAGACCAAAACCGGAAAGCGGGCTGGAACTCTATGCGTGGATGTTCATGCGGGTTTCGGGAGTGGTGTTGCTTTTTCTGGCTTTGGGGCACTTGCTCATCATGCATCTCATTAACAATGTGGATAACATCGATTTTCAGTTCGTGGCGCGCCGGTATGCCACGCCGTTCTGGAGGACATACGATCTGCTGATGCTCTGGCTTGCGCTGATGCACGGGCTGAACGGGATCCGGACGCTGGTGGACGACTATATGCGGCCGAAGGGCTGGCGGGTGGTCACGCTGGCGGCCCTGTATGTGGCCGGGTTCTCGCTTCTTACCCTGGGGTCGCTCACGATCTTGACTTTCCATCCGTTCCCGGGGCCGTGAGCGAACCGGACTTGCCAAGGTCCCCGCGGTTCCCGTGCGTTTCCCCTTAGCTCCCTGAGCATTCTGAATTGCTTTCTGCACGGTAATTCACTCGAGGCGTGATGCAATGGTTCAACGATACGATGTGGTGATTGTAGGAGCCGGGGGCGCGGGTCTGATGGCTGCCTTGCAACTCGCCGGGCAAGGGCATGTGGCTGTTTTGAGCAAGCTGTACCCGACGCGGTCGCACACGGGGACGGCTCAGGGCGGCATCGGAGCAGCACTGGGCAACGAGGAGGAAGACCACTGGGAATGGCACATGTTCGATACCGTCAAGGGGGGCGACTACCTGGTTGACCAGGATGCGGCGGAGGTCCTCTGCCAGGAGGCCGTCGAAACTGTTTACGACCTGGAACACTGGGGCTTGCCCTTCAGCCGCACGCCGGAAGGCAAGATCGCGCAACGGCCGTTCGGCGGGCACACCCGGGATTATGGCAAGGCGGCCGTGCGCAGGTCCTGTTATGCCGCTGACCGTACCGGGCACATGATCCTTCAGACCTGCTACCAGCAGTGCATCAAGAACCAAGTGCATTTCTACGATGAATATCACGTTGTGGACCTGCTGATCGAACAGGGGCGCTGCGCAGGAGTGGTGGCGATGTGCCTGGCGACCGGCGAGCTTCACATCTTCCATGCCAAGGCGGTCCTGTTCGCGACGGGCGGGTGTGGAAAAATGTTCCGGGTGACCTCCAACGCCCATCCGCTGACCGGTGACGGTATGGTGGTGGCGTACCGGCGGGGGATTCCTTTGGAAGACATGGAATTCTTCCAGTTCCACCCAACCGGCATCTACAAGATGGGCATCCTGCTGAGCGAGGCGGCGCGCGGCGAAGGGGGCATCCTTCGGAACCGAATGGGAGAGCGTTTCATGGAGCGCTACGCTCCCACACTCAAGGATTTGGCTCCGCGCGATATGACAACGCGTGCGATCTATCAGGAAATCCGCGAGGGACGCGGCATTGACGGGAAGAACTACGTTTACCTGGACCTGACCCACCTTGGGAAAAAGGTGATGGATGAGAAGCTGCCGGATATCACCGACTTCGTCCGCACCTATCTTGGGATTGACCCCCTCAAACAACCGGTGCCCATTCAGCCGACCGCGCACTACGCCATGGGCGGAATACCCACGGACCTGGACGCGCGCGTGGTGATCGATGAAAAGAACACGCCGTTGCCCGGTTTCTACGCGGCGGGTGAGGTGGCGTGCGTTTCCGTTCATGGTGCGAATCGTCTGGGAACGAACTCATTGGTGGATATTCTGGTCTTCGGACGGCGTGGCGGGCGGCATGCGGCGAGATTCATCAAAGAGAACGACTGGGCGCCTTTGCCACCCAAGGCCGATGAGCAGGCCGCGGGAGTGATGAACGACCTGAAAAACTCCCACGGCACGGAACGGGCAGCTCTGATCCGGGATGCGCTGCAAGACGCGATGATGGATAAAGCCTCGGTCTTCCGCGATGCTCAGGGCCTCATGGCCATGCGGGAGAAACTGGGTGAGCTCCGCGACCGTTATCGACAGGTCAAGATCGAGGACCACAGCACAGGCTACAACACGGAACTCCTGGAAGCGGTCGAACTTGGCGGTTTGCTGGAGCTTGCGGAAGTTCTGGTGGAGAGCGCACTGGCCCGCCAGGAGAGCCGGGGCGCGCACTTTCGCGAGGACTTCCCAAAGCGGGATGATCACAACTGGTTGAAGCACACTCTGGCCTCGAAGGCCGGGAAAGGTATCGAGTTCAGGTACAAACCGGTGACCCTTACGAGGTTCGAGCCGAAGGAGCGGAAATACTGAGTTTCCTTTCCTGGCCCGCGAAGTCGGGAGTTGACCCATGCAAGTAACGCTGAGAATCAAGCGCTTCAATCCGGAGAAGGACAAGGAACCGTGGTGGGGTGAATACAAGATTGATGCAGAACCCACGGACCGCCTGCTCGACGCCCTGAACCAAGTCAAGTGGCGCCTCGACGGGTCGCTGACTTATCGCCGGTCCTGCGCGCATGGCATTTGCGGGTCGGATGCCATGCTCATTAACGGGTTTAACCGTCTGGCCTGCAAGGTATTGCTGAGGAATCTCGGGCAGCGGATCACGGTTGAGCCCATGCGGGGCTTCCGCGTTATTAAGGATCTCCTGGTGGATATGGAGATGTTCCTGGCCAAGTACCGGAGCGTGAAACCCTACCTTATTACATACACGCCTCAGCCTGAGAAAGAAATGCTGCAATCGCCGGAAGAGCGTGCGAGGTTCGACGACACGACAAAGTGCATTCTGTGCGGTGCTTGCACCACGAGCTGTCCCTCGTTCTGGGCGAACGAGGATTATATCGGCCCGGCTGCAATCGTCAACGCACATCGCTTTATTTTTGACAGTCGCGACCAGGGAACGGCGGAGAGAGTCGAAGTCCTGAACTCTGTGGACGGTGTCTGGCGCTGCCGTACGGTGTTCAATTGTGTTGAAGCTTGCCCCCGCAGCATCAACGTAACGCGCGCTATCGGCGAAGTGAAGAAAGCTTTGATGTTTCGCAAAGTGTAGCGTGCATTCTGTTTTGCGCCCTAGGGGGGCAGAGCAGAGGCCCCTCCTTCCAGATGCTGGCGATAGCCCCCTTTGAGGGGCCAGCAATCCTAAAGCCCCTGGCTCTGCCGGGGGGATACTTACCAACACCACTGCAAATCCGTGGGCAGTGTCCGGGTAGCGGAGGCGCAGGTTGCCGCCTTCCGGATCGAGCGTAATTTTGACAAGCCTGGTTTGCGAACCGCCTCTGCAGATGACCGTACCACGATCAGTCCGCGCGAGCGGTCCCGTAACCGCTCATGCTGTGGTATCGTTAAAGGTGAGGGAAAGGCTTCATGTCCAAGGTTCGAGTTCGATTTGCACCAAGCCCCACGGGTTACGTTCATGTCGGGAACGTGCGCACGGCGCTCTTTAACTGGCTTTTTGCGCGGCACAACGGCGGATGCTTTGTTTTGCGCATCGAGGATACGGACATCGAGCGTTCGAAAGAAGAATACGAGGTGCAGTTGCTTGAAGATCTGCGCTGGTTTGGGCTGGATTGGGATGAGGGGCCGGACAAAGGAGGTCCCTTCGCGCCTTATCGCCAGTCTGAGCGCAAGGAGATTTACTCCAGGTATGCGACCCGGTTGATTGACGGGGAGCAAGCCTACTTCTGCTTCTGCACAGCGGAACAGCTCGAGCAGGAGCGGCAAGAAGCTCTGAAGGCGGGTCTTCAACCCCGGTACTCGGGCCGTTGCCGCGAGCTTTCGCGGGAGGAGGCGGCTCGCAAGGTTGCTGCGGGCGAGCCTGCTGCGGTCCGGCTGAAGATTGTGGAAAGCGCGTTTTCGTGGGACGACCTTGTCCACGGACCGACCGTTTTTTCGGGCGAGGTCATCGGCGATCCGATCCTGGTGCGCTCGGACGGAAATCCAGCTTACAACTACGCCGTGGTGGTTGACGATCACCTGATGGAGATTTCCCACGTTATTCGTGGCGATGACCATATTTCCAATACGCCGCGCCAGCTTGCGGTCTACCGCGCCCTCGGCTGGGAGCCTCCGCGGTTCGCTCATCTCTCTACGATTCTGGGTTCCGATCGGACGCGGCTTTCCAAGCGACACGGCGCGACCTCACTGGAAAGTTTTCGCGAGCTGGGAATCCTGCCCGAGGCGCTAAGGAACTACCTTGCATTGCTAGGCTGGTCGGCTGCGGACGGCAAAACGGAGATCCTGAGCCTGCAAGAGCTGGTCGAACAGTTTTCGCTGGAACGCATCACGAAGAGCCCGGCAGTTTTCGATCCGGAGAAGCTGAAATGGCTTAACCGGCACTATCTGAAGCAAACGCCGCTCAGGCAGTTGGCGGAATTAAGCGTGCCGGGTCTGGTCAAGGCGCAATACTTATCGCAGCCCGTGGCGAGCGCCGTAATCGAGTGGCTAGGTCGCGTTCTAGAGGCCGTACTCAAGAATCTTGATACGCTTGGTCAGGTTCCATCGGCTACCCGTTTGGTCTTTGAATACGACGCGGCAGCGACGGTTGCTGGAGACGAGACGCGCCACGTGGTTGAAGATCCCCAAGGGCTGGAAGTGCTGAAGGCGTTTATCCCCAAGGTGCTGGCTGAAGACGGCCTCAGTTACCAGCGCTTCCGTGGGATAACTAAGAGTGTGCAGAAGGAAACCGGGAAGAAGGGCAAAGACCTGTTTCATCCCATCCGCGTCGCCGTGACGGGTGCGGTTTCCGGCCCGGAGCTTGAAAAGCTCATTCCCGTTTTCGAGGAGGGATCGAAGCTGCCGCTTCCCCATCACGTGAAGAGCGTCGCTGAACGCTTGCGGGAATTCGCGACTGCCGCCAAGTTGCTGTAGTCCCGGCTGGCCGAGGGCTAAAGCACTGATGAGGTAGTCAACGACTGCCAGCCACCACGAAAGTTGAAGGTAGAATCTTGATGTCGCAGAGGGAAACTGACGAAAGACTCGATGTGGTTTACGGCATTCACGCCGTCATGGAGGCCGTGCGGACACGCGCGGTTGACTATGTGCTGGTCGCGCAGGGCCAGCACAACCCGCGCGTGCAGGAGATCATTGATGCTTGCCGTGCCGGGGGCGTCTCTTTGCGATTTGCTCCCCGACCGGCGGTCGAACGCGCGGCGGCAAGTGAGCAACACCAGAATGTTGTGGCCTTCTGCGCGCCGAAAGCTTATGACGACCTCCAGACGCTGCTGGCCCAGCCAGCACCCCTGGTGGTTGTGCTTGACGGGGTGGAGGATCCTGCTAATCTGGGTGCGATTGTGCGCACCGTTGTGGCCGCCGGTTCGGACGGGATCGTGATTCCGGAACGCCGTGCCGCGGGGCTCTCGCCCGCGGTAGCGCGGGCTTCAGCCGGGGCGCTGGAACACGCTAAAATTGCGCGGGTCACCAACCTCTCGCGGACGTTGGAGGAAATGAAAGAGCACCGGGTATGGGTTTATGGCTTTGATGCACAGGCCGGGAAATCCTACCTTGATCTTGACTACTCGCAGGGTTGCGCGCTGGTGCTGGGCGGAGAGGGGGCCGGTTTGCATCGGCTGGTCCGCGAAGCGTGCGACGAACTGGCCTATATCCCGTTGCGCGGGCCTGTACCTTCACTCAATGTTTCCGTAGCAGCGGCTGTGGTGCTTTATGAGGCGGTGCGGCAACGAGGTGGGAAAAGGGGAGGCGGTTCATGATTTGCCCCGTTTTGACCAACCGGCAACGCGGCTGCGGAAGCCTTCATCCTAGTAGATGGGATCCTTTGTGCAGGGGAGGACGAATGCCTGTGAGGTTTCTTTGTGCACTTCGAACGTCCACATTGACCGCCGTGCTGGCGAG
>Ga0326727_10007607_pt1 | contig 28441 bp, 15 predicted proteins | sample MB2enrmetagenome_FD_207643 | JGI IMG/M metagenome (GOLD analysis project Ga0326727, IMG submission 207643) | Lab enriched peat soil microbial communities from McLean, Ithaca, NY, United States - MB29MY | ecosystem: Environmental > Terrestrial > Soil > Wetlands > Peat | place: USA: New York... | reverse complement strand
GCTGTCCGACGAGTTGCTCCGCCACCGGCCCAGCGGCGATGCTTTCGGCATGTCGCAGGACGCCGGCATGGGCTGGAACCCGCAGTCGCTGTCCGGGCCGCAGTACGTGCTGTTGAGCACCCTGGGCGGGCTGCGGGCCGACGACGGGACGCCGCTGGCCTTGGGCTATCACACCGGTCACTGGGAGGTCGGACTGGCGCTACGAGCCGCCGCGGAAACGATCAAAGCTGCCGGAGGCATCCCGTATGCCGGGCATTGCAGCGACCCCTGCGACGGCCGCACGCAGGGCACGGCCGGCATGTTCGACAGCCTGGCCTATCGCAACGACGCGGCATCCGTCTTTTGCCGGCTGGCGCGGTCCATCCCCAACGCGCGGGGCGTGCTGGGCGCGGCAACCTGCGACAAGGGATTGCCCGCGATGATGATGGCCTTGGCCAGCCTGAAGCACCTGCCTTGCGTGCTCGTGCCCGGCGGCGTGATGCTGCCCCCTGTCGACTCGCCCGAGAACACGGCCACCATCCAGTCGATCGGCGTGCGCTACGCGCAGCACGAGATCGACCTGGACACGGCTGCCGAGGCGGGTTGCCGCGTTTGCGCTTCCGGCGGAGGCGGCTGCCATTTTCTGGGCACCGCGGCCACGGCGCAGGTTGTCGGCGAGGCATTGGGATTATCGCTGCCGCACGCGGCGCTGGCTCCCTCGGGCCAACCGATCTGGCTCGACATGGCTCGGCGCAGCGCGCGGGCCCTCATGGAACTCGACCGCCGCGGCTTGAAGACCGGCGACGTCCTCTCGGAAGGCTCGATCCGCAACGCGATGGTGCTTTTCGCCGCCTTCGGCGGTTCGACGAATCTCGTGCTGCACCTGGCGGCCGTCGCGCACGCGGCCGGGCTCAAGCGGCCGTCGTTGGAAGACTGGATTGAAGTGAACCACCGCGTGCCCCGGCTGGTTTCGGTGCTCCCCAACGGCCCGATCCAGTATCCGACGATCCACGTATATCTGGCCGGCGGCGTGACCGAGGTCATGTTGCGATTGCGGGACCTCGGCCTCCTGGACGGAACGGCCATGACCGTGGCCGGAAGCACGCTCGCCGAAGTGCTCGGCTGGTGGGAGTCGTCGCCGCGGCGCGAAGCCGTGCGCCGGCGTCTCAGGCAAACCGAGGGCGTCGACCCCGACGACGTGATCCTGTCGCCGCGGCGCGCCCAGGAAGCGGGCCTGCCGAGCACGGTCTGCTTTCCGCGCGGCAACCTGGCGCCGGGCGGGTCGATCACCAAGAGCACGGCTATCGACGGCCGCTTGCTGGACGCCGGCGGCGTGTACCGCCACGTCGGTCCGGCGAAAGTCTTTACGCGCGAGAAGGATGCGATCGCCGCCTTCAAGGGCCAGGGCGAGCGGCCGATCCGCCCCGGGGACGTGCTCGTGCTCATGGGGCGGGGCCCGCTGGGCTCGGGCATGGAGGAAGTCTTCCAACTGACCGCGGCCTTGAAGTATCTCTCCTGGGGCCGTGAAGTGGCGGTGCTCACCGATGCCCGCTTTTCCGGCGTCAGCACGGGTCCCTGCGTCGGCTGGGTCACGCCCGAGGCCCTGGCCGGCGGTCCGTTGGGGAAACTCCGCGACGGCGATCGCGTGCAGATCGTCATCGACACGCGGCGTCTGCGCGGGAGCATCGACCTGGTGGGCGATGCAGAGCGGGACTACACGCCCGAACAATGCGGCCGCTTGTTGGCCGAGCGCCCATCGCATCCCGATCTTGCGCCGGACGAGAATCTCCCGCCGCAGACGCGGTTGTGGGCCGCCTTACAACGCGTCAGCGGCGGCGTTTGGGGCGGCTGCGTGTTCGACGTGGATAGAATCGTGTCGCTGCTCGACGCCGCCGCAGCGGCACCGTCTCCAGCGGCCGCTCCTGCGGTTTCCCAGGGCAACTCGGAAGAAGAAAGTTCCGCCCACCGCTTTCAACCCGAACCCGACAAGACGTGATTGTTTCGCATAGTCCAGTTTGATCCCATTCCCCGTCATCGGCAACTCCCATGAACAGCACAACGACACATGCCGCACGCGGCATCACCCGCCGCGCGTTCGTCACGACCACCGCCGCCGGGCTGAGCGCGCTATCCGCCGGCCGCGTGCTCGGCGCCAACGAGCGGATCAACGTCGGCCTGATCGGCTTCGGCCTGATCGGTCGTTTCCACCTCGCCGCCCTCAAAGAGCAGCCGGACGTGCGGATCGCAGCCGTGTGCGACGTGCACCGAGGCCGCGTGGCGGCAGGCGCCGCGATGGCCGGCGGCGAAGTCGCCGAGTACGGCGATTTCCGCAAGATGCTCGACGACAAAGGCCTGGACGCCGTGGTTGTCGCCACGCCCGACCATTGGCACGCGCTGATGACCATGCTGGCGTGTGCCGCCGGCAAGGACGTGTACGTCGAGAAACCGCTCACGCTCTTTGTGCGCGAGGGTCGCTGGATGCTGGACGTGGCCCGGCGTTATAAGCGGGTAGTGCAAGTGGGCACACAGAACCGTTCCGGTCCGCCTTTCCAGAAGGCCCGCGCGCTGATTCGGCGCGGCGAACTGGGCCAAATCGTCTGTGCCTCGAACAACAATTCCCGCAACGTGATGCCCGGGTTCGGCAACCCGCCCGACCAGGCGCCCCCGCCCGAGCTGGATTACGCCATGTTCCTTGGGCCGGCGCCCAAGCGGCCCTACAATCCCAATCGCTCCATCTATCATTTTCGCTGGTTCTGGGATTACTCCGGCGGGCAGGCGACCAACCTGGGCCAGCATGCGCTGGACCTGGTACACTGGTTCCTGGGGGTGAAGGCCCCGAAGTCGGTTTACAGCTCGGGCGGCCGCTGGTTTCTCAAGGACAACTGCGAAGTGCCCGACACGCAGGACGTGATCATGGAATACCCCGGCTTCACGGTCACCTGCCAATACCGCGAGGCAACCGCCGGCCGCGGGGGCCTGGGCATGGGCGGGCTGACATTCTACGGCACCTACGGCTGCCTGCCCATCTCGCGCGGCGGCTTCGAACTGCTGCCGGACCCGCGGGTCAATCCGAACAACGTGGTGGCCGGCATCCTGGGCGTCAAAGGTCACCCGGTAGGCGGGCCGCAGCTCGAGCCGGAGGAAAAAGCCGGTTTCTGGACCACGCCGGAAAAGGACAACAGCGGCAACGCGATCCGGGACTATGCCCGCCACATGCGGAACTTCCTGGACTGCGTCAAGTCGCGGCGGCAGCCGCTGTCGGACTTGGAAAGCGGCCACCAGGTGGCCACGGCCTGCCACTTGTCCAATATCTCGCTGCTGACCGGCCGGAAGCTGGTGTGGGACGCCGAGAAGGAGGAAGTTGTGGACGACCGGCAGGCCAACGCCATGCTGCTGCGTCCCTATCGTTCTCCCTGGGACAGAGAATTGAAAGCGTTGCGAGTGAGCTGAGCGCACTCGATTCGCGCGGAAACAAAACCGCTTTGCTTGAGCTCTGCTGGCGGCATCAAGCGGACGGCGGCTGAGGCTGGGCCCAAGTCTCGGCCAGGGCCACGAGCCACTGGACCGACTCGGCCATTTCTTCGAGGCAGGCCCATTCCAGGGGTGAGTGCGGGGTGTGGGCGCCGCAGGAGAGGTTCGGCGTGGGCAGGCCCGCCTCGGTGAGCCGCGAGCCGTCGGTGCCGCCCCGCACAATCGTCAGCCGGGCGGTGCGGCCGAGTCGCTGCAGGGCCTGTTGGGCATAGGCCACGGCGCGCGGCTCGCGGGTCAGGCCTTCGGCCATGTTGCGATACTGGGGCTCGACCTCGAGTGAGATGTCGGCCGCGGGGAATTGTCGGGCGGTGGCCCGGATCGCGTCGCGGAGGAGCTGCGCCTCGGCGGCCAGTCCCGCGACGGCAAAATCACGCAACAGGATGCGGAGCTTGACCTCGCCGACGCCGCCGCCGAGCTCGTACGGGTGCAGGAAGCCCTCGCGCTCGTCGGTCGCCTCGGGCGCCAGGCGGTCGCGGGGCAGCCGCGACAGGAAGTCGGCGGCCACCCGGATGGCGTTGGTCATGCGCCCTTTGGCAATCGACGGATGGATGTTGACGCCGCGGATGACGACCGTGGCGTTGTCGGCCGAGAACGTCTCGATGTCGATGAGGTCGGTTCCCAGGCCGTCCAGCGTATAGCAGACCGTGGCGTCGATCTCGCGGGGGTCGAGGTGATCGACGCCGCGGCCGATCTCTTCGTCGCACGTGAAACAGAGCCGGATCGGGCCGTGCGCGAGCTCCGGGTGTTCCATGAGCCAGGCCGCCGTCTCCAGGATAACGGCCACGCCGGCCTTGTCGTCCGCCCCCAACAGCGTCGCACCGTCGGTGGTGACGAGGGTCCGGCCGACCAGGCCGTCCAGTTCCGGGTTCTCGGCGACGCGGATCACCCGGGCCGGGTCGCCGGCAAGCGGCAGGTCCCCGCCCCGGTAGTCGCGTATCACCTGCGGCTTGACCCCTTTGCCGGTGGTTTCCGGCGAGGTGTCCAAGTGCGCGCACAACGCGACCGTCGGCGTGGACTGCGCGACCGTCGGCGGCACGGTCGCCAGCACAATCCCGAACTGGTTCTGCCGGGCGTCGGCGATGCCCATCGCGCGCAGCTCGTCCAGCAGGAGCCGGCCCAAGCGGAGTTGCCCGCGCGAGCTCGGGTAGCTCCGGGCATCGGCCCGGGCCGTCGTGTCGATCTTCACGTAGCGGAGGAAACGCCGCAACAGCCTGTCCGGACTCGCCGGGAGCGAACTTTGGCCGGGCTTGTGCCGTCGATCATTCATACGCCGCCAGTGTACCGCGCGTCGCCCCGGCCGCAAAGCCCACGGTACAGGATCATTCGGGAAGGATAACTACTTCCGCCGCACGTCGAGGCAGACCAAGGTGCCTTTCTCGTTCCGGGCGTAAATGCGGCCGTCGCAGAGCACGGGACTATTCCAACAGTCGCCTGCCGAGAATACCTTCGCCCGCGCGATCTCGGCGTAGGCCGTTGGAGACGCTTCCGCCAGGATCAGGTCCCCGCGGCGGGATAGGATGAGCAGCTTCCCGTCCGCAACCATGAGGCCGCCGCTTCCCACATCCTTCTGTTTCCAGCGGAGCGAGCCGTCTTTTACGCTCACGCAGACGAGGTCCGCCCTCAGCCAACCCGTTCCGGCGAACAGGTAAAGGCAGTCGCCCACCAGCACGGGACTGGCGAAGTGGCATTCGAACCCTTTCTTCCATTTGAGTGCGGCGTTGCCGCCGCTGAGGCCGATCAAGGCGCATCCACAGCCATAGCTTGAGGTGATGAAGATCGCGTCTCCCACGATCACGGGGTCGGCGCAGTTGGCGTTTTGCAAGGTCTTCCACTCGTACGAGGCGATTTCGTGCCCGTCGGCCGGATCGCCAACGACCAACCCGTTGGCGGCGAACAGGGCCACACGACGTTTCCCTGCCAGGGTGAACGGCACCGGCGAGGAATAGCTCGATTCGCCCGGGCTCTTCCAGACGACGTTGCCCGTCTTCTTGTCCAATGCCAGTCCCGCTGCTCCCATGTTCAGCAGCAGCAGTTGCCTTTCGAGAATTGGGGCCGTGGCGAAATTCTGGATCGGCATCGCGAGGTTCAGTTCCTTCGGAAGATTCTTGCTCCAGATCACTTGTCCCGAAACCGCACGGAAGCAGAATGCCTGCCCATCCGCGCTCACGGTGTAAACGGCCTTGCCGTCGAGCGCCGGCGCCGCGCGCGGCCCTTGTCCATAGGCTGAGTCCGCGGCCGGATACGCGTGTTTCCAGACCGTCGCTCCCGTATCGGCGTCGAAACAGAAGACGACATCCTGCTTCGCGTCCCGCCCCATGACGTAGAGCTTGCCGGCCTGGACTGCCACGCCGGCGTGGCCGGGTCCGACTTCGGTCTTCCAGAGCTGTTTGAGGCCCTCCTTCGGCCAGGCGGTGAGCCATCCCTTCTCCGTGGAGATGCCGTTGTGGTTCGGCCCGCGCCAGTTGGGCCATTCGGCGGCGGCGCTCTGTTGTCGGTTCAGATCCGCGGCAAAAGCCATTCCTGCAAGAATCACCGCCCGGAGTGCATTCACGATCGTTGTTTTCGTTGACATTGTCCTCCTTTGCTATCTTGTAAACCGTGGGCCGGGCTATTCCTTTGCCGCCGCAGCGGACACGGCAAGCGACAACACCACCAGCGACATCCCCACAACCGCCGGCGCTGATGGCCTCATATCGATTCCTTCCATCGTCGCCTTTTCTCTCATGTGACCGTTCACGGGTTCTTACGCCTGCCAGGCCTGCCGGTACTCCTCGGCGGCAAGCCGACAAGTGTGATCGTGATCGGTAGAACTTGGCTTGTCAAGCCCGCTGCGCCGGCCCGGCCCAATGCGGTAGTTGACTTTTGGGTGATTGGTGATCGTGGGAACCGCGTGCGCCGGTGTGGATTGGGTTCTAGCCCTGCCTCTCCCTTATTCTTGCCCCCGCGCCCGCCGGAGTCTATATTGAGGAGACCTGTCCCAGTGCATCGCTGCTGGTCGAGCGATGACAGGTCCTCACCCATGAAAAACGCCGCCATGCCAAGTCCGAAACGCTGTCTTGCACTCGCTCTGCTCGTGTCCCTGGCGGCCGGTGCCGTTAGACCGCTGGGAGCGGCCGTTGGCGTGACGCTGGAAGCCGAAGGCATCGCCATCGACGCCGGCGGCATGGGACGGTTCGAGCTGAAATACCCGGTGCTGGTCGGTGAGCGCTGGGACCAGGTCCGCAAGCCGATCGAGCGGCACGTCAGCGGCACGACCGCGACGCTCCGCTTCGAGAGCGGGGCGAGCATCGAGGTGTCGCTCCAGGCGGCCGGCGGCGAAGTCACGCTCACCCCCGCGAATCTGCCGAAGGACGCCAAGAGCCTGCGCATGGAGATGCTGATCGATTTCAAGTACGCCGGCGGCGGCTCGTGGAAGATCGGCGACGGGGCCGAAACGCCGTTTCCCGCCGAGAAGCCGGCCAAACCGTTCTTGCACCAAGGCAACGCCGAGCGATTCACGCTCCGCGATTCGCAGGGAGCCAGCCTCACGGTCCAGACGCCGCCCTATAGTTTCCAGCAACTGCAGGACAATCGCGAGTGGGGCTGGAAGATTTTCCAATGGCAGTTCGACGTGCCGAACCCCGCCGCCGGCCCGATGAAGCTCAAGATCGCGCTGGCCGCCCCCTCCGGCGGACCGAAGGTCCTGGTGGACAAGTTCGGCCAGAGCATCGGTGCGAGCTTCCCCGAGAAGGTGAAGTCGGAAGACGAGCTCAAGAGCGACGTCCGCGCCGAAGCGGAATACCTGGCGGCCCTGAAACCGCCGCGGACCGACGACTTCGGCGGGCTGCCCGGCAGCCGTCAAAAACTCGGGCTCACGCAGACGGGTTTCTTCCACGTCGAGAAGAAGGGCACGCGGTGGCTCCTGGTCGATCCCGCGGGCAACGCGTGCTTTCACCTCGGCATCTGCGGGTTCAATCCCTCGGACGACTACACCTTCGTCGCAGGACGCGAGCACATTTACGAGTGGTTGCCTGCGCGCGGCGGGCAGTTCCAGACGGCGTGGCATCCGGACGGTTATTGGGGGCCGCTGGCCGTATCCTTTCATCTCGCCAACACCATCCGCAAGACCGGCCACCCCTATACGAGTGCCGAGTATACCGCGCGGATGGTCGAGCGGGTCCGCAAGTGGGGCTTCAACTCGGCCGGGGCCTTCGGGTCCGGCGACGAAGGCGTGCGCCGGCGGATGCGGTTCCCTTGTGCCGCATCCTTGCCGCTGAGCCCCTGGGAGGGTTTCCCCGAGTTGCCCGGCGCGCACGGGGCGTTCGATCCGTTCGACGCAACCCTCCGCGCGCATTGCGACCAGCTCTTCGCCGCGATTATCGCCGCACGGGCCGACGATCCGCTGATTATCGGCTATTTCCTCAATAACGAGCCGCTCTACGAAGATCTCCCGCGGGCCGTCCCGGCCCTGGACGGCAAGCATGCTTGCAAACAGCGCCTCAGCCGCATGTTGCAGGACAAGTACCCCACCATCGCGGCCTTCAACGCGGCCTGGGAGACCGCGTTCACGTCGTTCGCCGAGGTCGCCGAGCGGGGATTGCCGGTCAAGACGCGCGCCGCCGCCGCCGACGTGCAACAGTTCACCGGCCTCTTCCTGGACGCGTATTTCCGCCTGGTCAGCGAGACCTTCCACAAGTACGACAAGAATCACATGCTCATCGGCAATCGCCTGCAGTCGGGCACGATCAACAACGAGCAGTTGTGCCGGATTAGCGGCAAATATCTGGATGTCGTGTCGTTCAATTACTACACCTACTATCTCGACAAGGATTTCCTCAACCGCATTTACAGGTGGACGGGCGGCCGTCCCATGATGCTCAGCGAGTTCTACTACGACTCGCCCAAGGATAGCGGCCTGCCCGGCGGCGGCAAGGACGTCTCCAGCCAACGCGAACGCGGCCGCGCTTATCGCAACTACGTCGAGCAAGCGGCCGCGCTCGGCTACGTGGTCGGCATCGAGTGGTTCACGCTCGTGGACCAATCGTTCACGGGCCGCTTCTTCGAGAGGCTCAACGGCGAGAACGCCAACACCGGCCTGCTGTCGGTCGCGGATCGGCCGTGGAAAACGATGTTGGGCGAGATGATGCAGAGCAACTACCAGATCTACCAGGTGTGGCTGGGCGATCGCGCGCCTTTCGTTTTCGACGATCCCCGGTTCACGGCGTCGGGGAGCGGCAAGCGGGTGGCCAAGATCTCGCGGGCGACCGGCCCGATCAAGCTCGACGGCCTCGCCGTGAACTGGCCCGCTACGCCCGCCGAGACCATCCCCTCGAGCCGGCTCGTGCAAGGCGCCGACGCGGCCGGCCTGGCGGCGACCTTCAAGCTCTGCTGGGACGACGCGCATCTTTACCTCTTGGCGCACGTCTGCGATGCCACGCCCATGCGCAACGACAATCGCGGCGACTTGCTCTGGAGCGGCGATTGTATCGAGTTGTTCGTCGGCCACGAGCAAGTCGGCGAACCCGGCCCGCTCCTGTTTACGGACCGGCAGGTCCTGCTCGCCGCCGGGCGCGCGGACGACCGCTGCCGCTGGCATTTCGTCAGGGCGACGGCCCAGCCCGAGTGCGCCATCGCGGTCCTTCCCGACGGCGACGGCAAGGGCTATACCCTGGAAGCCGCCGTGCCCTTTTCGGCCCTCGGTTTTGTCCCGCGCGAAGGCCGCGAGATCATGTTCGACATCGCCGTGGACGACAGTGCCGACGGCAAGGCCCGCCTCCGCCAACTCGTCTGGAACGGCACGGCCCGCAATTCCGGGGACCGCAGCGCGTGGGCGCGGGCGGTGTTCGCCAAGTAGGGTGCAGCGGACGAGGGCGCTCTCGTGCTCCCGATTGGTCCCGCAAACAGCGGTCCTGCGGCCGCCGGTTCACCGTCCCGCCGCCCAGCGTATCGCGCGATCCAGCAGATCGGTGAACGCGGGATTGTGCCAGGTTTCCGAACCGTGGCCGAGCATGCAGTAGAACACCCGGCACTTGCCGTACTGCTGCGTGAACGCAACCTGCGGCTGGCAGGTCGGACAATCGGTCGTCAGCAAGACGTGGACGCCCGGCGCAACGTAAAAGTTCTTGGACGATTCGTCGGCCACGGTGAAGTCGGCCAGACCGCGGGTGATCGGGTGCTCCCGGTCGGCCGCAGTCACCTTGATCGGCACGGTGTACCCGGCAATACCCGTGGGGCCGTACTTCTTGCCGTCGATCTCTTCTTCCTTGAAGCACCACTTGCAGCCGACGATCTTGCGCCACTCGCTCCACCCCTCGTGGGACAGGAGGTTGGCGTGCATCGACACCAGCCCGATCCCCCGCTTGAGCAGCTCGCCGAAGGCCTTGTTGTCCTCGTCGGAGGTCTTGGCCCAGTCGAACATCGCGATCACGTCGTACTCCTTTTCCAGGCCCGGCTTGAGCATCTTGGCCTGCTGGGGCATCTGGATCTGGGTGTACTCGAGGTCGGGCAGTTTGCCGAACTTGGCGGCGAACACCTTCTCATCGAAGCCGTGGCCGCCGACGGCCACCAACACGCGAACCTTGCGCTGGGTAGTGGGCCCCTCCGCAGCGACCCGCGCAACCGAGGCAAGACCAACGAGGACCGCGAGCAGAATAAAGACACAGCGTTTCATGGCAACGTTCTCCGAAGGTTTGCGGGTGCAGCCAGGACTTTCGACTCGACCCGATCTTACACGGGTTTTCCACAAAAAGCCAGTTATCCCGCCGGTTCAGAGATCGCTTGTCTCCGGTAGTCCGTCTGTGACGGACCAGTGCAGCCCCTGCTACGTCCGTGGCGATAACAAATGGGTTAACCCGGATTATTCATGAACGTGTAGGGTGGGACAAGCAAACCGCGAAGGTGGTGGGACTTCGGTCGCGGGTGCCGTATTCAGCCCACAATCGCAGAGTTCCGCGGTTTGCGAAGTCCCACCAACACCTCGCGCGACCTTGTCACCCTACGTGAATAATCCCCGGTCAAGCGGTTCTGTTTTCGCGCAAAGGCGCCAAGCCGCAGAGGCGCAAAGGAAGGCAAAAGGAGAGAAGGCGGGGAAGGCCGAGCGGGCCGGGCCAGCGGTGCATAATGCCTTCCGTGCCCTCTTTTGGCGCCTTTGCGACTTCGCGCCTTTGCGTGGAAATCCCACTCGCTCAACGTCCCCTTGCTTTCGACCGATCGACGGAGGCGGCCGGCGTTGCTGCGCCCTTGCTTTGAAACGCGCCTGGCGCGCGATCAGCCGCGCGCGCGAACGGAGGTCTCATCCACGATCCACAGCTTGCCCGCCGGCGATTCATGCTCCAAGACGGGCAGCAAACGTTGCAGGACCGAGAGCACACGCGGCTTGTCGAGCTGGGCCAGCCGTATGCCTTTGGGTCGTCCCAGCCGTGTAAAGATGGGCAATGCCATCCCCTCTTCGGTGTTATGAATCAGCCACTTTCCATGGGCCCATGCGTAAACTGCTTGACAAGTTGCGGGGGGGGCAGAATGCGGAAGTTCCTCGGCAGGCGCGGTCGCCAAGGGACGAGGCCGGTATGGGTGCCCCCTGATGACGCGGGGTGCGTGCCGGCCGGTTCCATTGCGAATCAAGTGAGGCAGCGTCCGCATGACAACAGCCGTTACCTGATTCGTGTCAGCGCGGCTCGTCGTGCGCTCTTGTACTGGCTCGCATGCTGTGGGCCAGTTTCCCTGTGTGTTGTGTGCTGGGATTGTCGTGCCGTTTTCTTGTTGCGTTCCAGGGCGAGCAATCGCCCGCAGATCGAGATGGAGATTTGAGATGAGAAGGTGGACTGTAGTGTTGGGGGTGGTGTCCTTGTTTCTGGTTGTCGGAAGCGCCTGGGGCCAGGTCCAATACACCGTGACCGACCTGGGCACGCTCGGTGGTAGCTCCAGTACTGCGACGGGCATTAACAACAAGGGGCAGGTCGTGGGGGGTTCCTACCTCGCCGGGAACGCCGCTGAAGACCCCTTTATCTACAGCGGCGGCGTGATGACCGACCTCGGCACCGTCAGCGGTTTTCCTTTCAGTGGCGCGGCGGCTATCAATGATGCCGGGCAGGTGGTGGGCAACCTTTGGCAGGCTGCCGACGACCAGTTTGCCGTTAGCCACGCCTTTCTGTATGCTAACGGCGTCATGACCGATCTTGGCACCATGGGGTACGGGGCGAGTGCCGCCGGAGGCATCAATAGCAGTGGACAGGTGGTGGGGTGGGCCGGTGCGCCGGCGGTGAAGGGCCATGCCTTTCTTTACAGCGGTGGCGTGATGACTGAGTTGGGCGTCCCAAGCGGCAATTACACGAACGCCAGCGGTATCAATGACAGCGGACTCGTAGTGGGTCAGGCCACTCCCCCCTACCCCGGCGCTTACCTCTACAGTCTGAGCGCCGGGACGATGACCTCCCTCGGCAACGGCGACGCGATCGCCATCAATGCCGGGGGGCAGATCGTCGGCCAGATTAACGCGCACGCTTTTCTCTACAGCGGCGGGGTAACGAGCGACCTCGGTACGCTCGGCGGAGCCAGCAGTGAAGCCCAGGGCATCAACACCCGCGGGCAGGTCGTGGGGGACGCCTATACTGCCGGTGGTGCCGACCACGCTTTCTTATACACCGGTACCGGGGGTTTGATGGACCTGAATGACCTATTAGCTACCAATCCGGGATGGACGCTCCAGTCCGCCGACGGCATCAACGATGCGGGCCAAATCGTGGGTTACGGCGTGAGCCCCAGCGGGCAGACCCACGCATTCCTGCTAACTCCCACTCCTGAGCCCTCGACCCTCGCCCTCCTCGGCGTCGGGTCCGTATGCTTCGCTGCCTGCGCCTTCCGACGGCGAAAGCGGGCGGCCTAGCCTGGATTATTCACGAACGTGTAGGGTGGGACAAGCAAACCGCGATGGTGGTGGGACTCCGGTCGCGGGTGCCGTATTCAGCCCACAATCGCAGAGTTCCGCGGTTTGCGAAGTCCCACCAACACCTCGCGCGACCTTGTCACCCTACGTGAATAATCCGGGTCAAGCGGTTCTGTTTTCGCGCAAAGGTGCGAAGCCGCGGAGGCGCAAAGGAAGGCAAAAGGAGAGAAGGCGGGGAAGGCCGAGCGGGCCGGACCAGCGGTGCCTAATGCCTTCCCTACCCCCTCTCGGCGCCTTTGCGGTTTGGCGCCTTTGCGTGGAAATCCCACTCGCTCAACGTCCCCTTGCTTTCGACCGAACGGCGGAGGCAGCCCGCGTCGCTCCGCCCTTACTCTCAAGCGCGCGGCACGCGTCTCCGACCCCGCCCGCGCCCCCGCGCCGATAAAGGGGCCAAAAGAAAAGGGGACTGTTATTCCGGCCTTCGTTCCAGGCGTAAACGCCCCGGCTATGGAAAAACACCAGCTTGAAATCGGGCCAGACGATCCGCTATGATCCCCCGGCCGGAGCCTCTCTCGCCGGAGAGCGTGGACGGCGGCGATCTTTGACAATTCGACGCAAGGGAGTCCCCGGAAGCACGCGCACTGTGGGGAAATCTCGCCGCTGTTGACCGGAAGCCGGCGCACCAACCGCCCCAGGGAGGGGGCAGTTCTGGAAATCTTCGAAAACGGCGACCAAAAAAGTGCAGCGGCGCTCGTTTTCCGGCCAAAAACGCGTTGTTTTCGCACGCGCGCTCGATCCAAAAAACGGCGACCAAAAAGGTGAAGTCCGGGACCCAGGGGCGCCCCGTGCCTTTCCACTTTCCCCTTAGCCCCCCTTCAGGGCGCGCGCCTGCGCACCTATCGTTCCGGGCGGAGTTCCTGGGCCTTGTGCGAGACTTCCTGGGCCGCTTGCTCTTGGCCCATGCGGCGCAGCACGTCGGCCAGGTTCAGGTAGTTCTTGGCGAGAATGCCGCGAACGTGCCCCGCCTTGGGATCCTTTTGCACGACCTCTTCAAAGGAGGCAATGCCGTCCTGGAGCGCGGACCGCGCCTCGGGCAACCGGCCCTGCTCCTGCAGCAGTCCGCCCAACGACTCTTGAATCGCCGCCAGCCAGAACTTGTAGAAGAAGTTCTCGGGGAAACGGCGGGCCAGCGTGGACTGCACATCCAGCGCTTTTCGCAGGTTGGCCTCCGCCCGCGCCGGGTCGCTTTCCCGGAGATCATAGTTGAGCCGCAAGCGGATGTTGACCGAGGAGACGGCATATTCCGGGATATTGGGATGCTCGGCGACGAGTTGCTCGGAGATGGCCAATGCCTTTTCCAGCATCGCCGGCGACCGCCCGGGGGCGTGGTGCTCGGGGCCCGCCGAAGGGGACAGTCCCATTTTCGCGGCGAAGTCGGCTTGCTCTCGCGATTGCGTCGTCTCCGCCGCGAAAATCGGGACAGTCCCCCATGAAGACCCGCGGTCGGCGAGCATGGCATAGGTCTCGCTGAGATCGTAACGGTAGTCGGCCACGTCCGGGTGCTCTTCCACGAGTTTTTCGAGAATCCGGGTTGCCTGGTACAAGTTGTCCGGCTCTGAACCCGGGCCGCCGCGTGGCCGCAGCGGCGGCGCCTCGCGATAACAACGGGCCAACAGGTGGCGATAGCCGGGCACGGCCGGATGGTCGGCCACCAGGCGCTCCAGGAGATCGACGGCCTTCTGCCGCGAGTCTTCGCTCTGCTGGCTGACGGCGCCGGGAGGCGGTGGCGGCAAACCGGGCTGGAGGCGCGGCGGGCCGGGCTGGCGATCAGGCGCGGCAGCGGGCCCGGGCGAAAGCCAGGGGGAATCGTCCTCGGAGAGCCGCCGCCAGGCCGTCAACGCCTTGCCCAATCCCTCCTCGCCCTCTTCCCCCGGCATCAGCGGAAACGGCGCGCGCGGCCCGTGACGCGGACCGCGGGGATCGAACACGAATCCGGCCGGGCCGTCGCGCGGTTCGCTCCGGCCGCCCGGCCCGGGCGGAGGAGGGCCGGGCAGGCCGCCGGCTTGCCTGCCGAGAAAATAGTACGTGCGCGCCAACTCGTACCGGCAGCCGGGCGAGGCCGAGGACTCGGGCGAGGCCGCCTGCAGCATCGCCAGGGCGTCCCGGTGCGCCTGCTGCCCCGCTTCGGCCTCGTTCATCGCATAGTACACGTTGCCGAGCTCATTGTGGATCCTGGCGATTTCGCTGCGAAGGTCCGTCTCTTCCGCGTGCGATTCGGCAAGCCGCGCGTACAACTCGATCGCGCGCAGATACGCGGCCTTGGCCTCTTGGTAATGTCCCAGACGCTGGCGGATGTCGCCGACGCGACGGTTGGCCTCGGCGGTCTTGCGGCGGAGCTTGGCATCGTCGCCCCCCTGGGCCGCCAGGCGGTCGTAGAACGCCAGCATGTGCTCCAACATCGCGGCCGCTTCCTTGGAGAGCACCGGCTGCGCCGGCAGCGTGACGGTCTCCTCCGCATCCACCACCAGCGCCGCGGAAGCGGGCGCGGTGCGGTCCGGGGCGAACTGCCGAAAAATGCTGTCCAGCGCATCGATCGCCAGGCTCGTGGTTTCTTCGGCCTTCTTGCGCTGCATTTTTTCCTCGGCGTTGGCCCGCGCCGTGCGCACGTAGCCCACGCTCGCCACGACGGCCACGGCTGCCAGCAACGCCAGGGTGCTGGCCGCCAGGGCGGCCACGGCCCGGTTGCGCCGCGCCCACCGCCACAGCCGCTCCAGCGCCGACGTTCGCCGCGCCTGGATGGGCCGGTCTTCGAGGAAGCACTGCAGGTCGCGGGCCAGGTCCCCGGCCGTCTTGTAGCGGTCGCGCGGCTCGTGCGCGATGGCCTTCAGGACGATCGTCTCCAGATCGCGCGGGATTCGCGGATTGAGCGTGCGCGGGCCGGGCGGCTGCGCGTGCGTGATCTTCGCGATCAAGCTGGTGCGGTTGCCGTCTTCAAAGGCCGGCCGCAGGGTGAGCATCTCATACAAAGTCAATCCCAAGCTGTAGATGTCGCTGCGCGCATCCACCTGGCCGGAAAACTGCTCGGGGGCCATGCAACGCAGCGTGCCGGCCATGGCGCCGGTCTGGGTCACGCTGTCCTGCTCCATCGCCTTGGCCAGTCCGAAATCCGTGATCCAGACCACGCCCTGCGAGTCCAAGAGCAGGTTGGCCGGTTTGATATCCCGGTGCAGCGTATGGTGCGCGTGGGCATATTGCAGGGCCTCCGCCACTTGCCGTCCGGTCGCGGCGACGCTGCGCCAATAGGCCGGGCCGAGCCGCCACGCCTCGTTGCGCGCCGGCCCGGCCGCGCGGGTTTCACTTGCCGCGTCGGGCCAAGCGTCGACCTGCGTATCGTGGTCCAGCGGGAAGTCCTCGGTGGCCATCTTGCCGGAAGAGCACGGCCCTTCGACCAGTCCGCGCGCCAGCCGCGAGATTTCGCTGCGGCGACCACGCTTCGCGTGGTTTCCGGACTGCGAGGAAACCGCGGCGAGGTCCACTTCGTCCTGGCCGGCCGCACCGCCGTCCGCGGCCTGCCGCAGCCGGGCCAGCACCGCATCCAGCCCCTCGCCCCGGATAAGCTGCATGACGATGTAGTGAAAGCCCTCCTGCTCGCCCACGCCGAACACCGGGACGATGTTCGTGTGGTGCAGTTTCGCGGCCGTCTGCGCCTCGCGCTGGAAACACTGCAATTGCTGCGGGGCCAGCAAAGACTGCGCGGGCAGCACCTTGACGGCCACGTGCCGGCCCAGCGATTCTTGAAACGCCTCGTACACGATGCCCATGCCGCCGCGGCCGATCTCGCCCAGGATGCGGAAATCGCCAAGGCGTTCCAGGCGGACCCCGCCCAGCGACGCGCGCGCGCCGCTACCTTGTGCTTTATGCACCTTCAGCCGTTCCATGACGGCGATGGTCGGGAACAACTCCTCGATGTCCGCCGCCAGGTCGGGGCGCCGCGCCGCGTACTCGGAGATCGACGGATGCTCCCCGCGACGCTGCCTTTCCATGAAATCGTCCGCCAGGACTTCCAGCGGATCGCGGTCCTCGGGGGCTTCGGGCATCTCAGTCTCCTTGGCGGTAGCCGGGCGTTTGCGACATGATGGCCTTCAGTCGCCGCAGTGCCCGCACGTAACGGATGCTGGCGGCCTTCTGTTGAATCCCCAGCACCTCGGCGACCTCGCTATTGCCGAGTTCCTCGAAATGCCGCAAGGCCAACACCTCCCGGTCCAGCGGGTCCATGGCCGCGATGGCCTGTTCCACCTGGTCGAGAACTTCTGCGCGAACTGCGGCCTGGCTGGGCGACGTGACGTTCCCCAGCAACAAGGCCGCCAGCGAGGCGGTGGTCGTTTGCGGATAGCGGCAGCCGCCCAGATCGATCTCGCGCTGGGCATCGCGCATCTGCGCGCCGAGGTGGTGCCGGTGGACGTCGGTCAGCGTCTGCAGGAGGATCATGCGCAGCCAGACAAAGGGCGACAGGGGGGGGCCTTCGACGTAGTGTTGCAGCCGCCCGGCGGCGGCCAGGTAGGCCTCCTGGAGCACGTCGTCGGCGTCCACGCGGCCCAGCAGCCGGCGGTCCATGCGGAAGTTGACCATCCGCCACAGCCGCTCGCGATGCTGCGAAAAAAGCTCGGCCAGTGCCTCCCGGTCGCCGCATTTCAGCCGGTGTGCCAGTCCGTCGGACTCGTGCACGCTGTCGTCCACGGGAGGTCCCATGCAGAGATAAACGGGAGCGTATCCCCTTATTCTACTGTGGAAGCGAGTTGGCGGTGGGATGTAGGGTGTGTCGAGTTGTAGAGTGAAACGAGCCCCGCGTGTGCCACTGGCTCCGCCAGTGCTGGAGTCCCCTGCGACCAAGGGCACCGGCAGAGCCAGTGGCACCCAACAACGACTCCAAATACAATCCGTCAACTATGATGCACTACGCTGGACTGTGCAGGCCCGTTCGACGTAAAGCAATAATTGTCAAGGAGTTGCAGTTGCCTGGGATTGCCGAGGGCTCGCAGACTCCGAGCGAGTAGTGATGTGCGACCGTGTAGAAAACGGGCGTCGCTTCCCGTTTAGTACCTGGGTTGAATCTTAGCAAACAGCAGGAGACCGAAGATGAGTCCGTTTTCCTTTCCACGCCGTCAGGTGATTCTGCGGGGCGCGGTGCTGGCCGCCCTGTCTGGACTGGCCCTGTGGCTGGCAGCGGCCAGGCCGGTTGCGGCGGCGGAGGGCCCGAAGCGGGGAGACGAGGACCGCCCGCCGGCAAAACCGCCGGTCGTAGACAGGTCGGATGAGGCCGGGCGGGGGGATGATTTCGGACCGCCGCCGCGCCCGCAGGGCACCCCGCCGCGAGACAAGGATCAGCGTCGTCCGAAGCCGCCCCGTCCCGACGGTCCGCCGCGCGGGCCGGACGACCGCCAACCGGGCCCGCCGCCCGGCGATGATGGCCCACCGCGCCGGCATGGTCCCCCCGGGCCTGGTCCCGACCGTCAGCCCGGCGGCCCGCGTCCTGACTGGGCTGCGGCGGAGAAGAACGACCCCGAGATGTACAAGCTCATGCAGGCTGAGAACGACTTGGACCGCCGGACCCATGAACTTGCGAGAGATTACCGCGACGCGTCGCAGGAAGGCCGCGCCAAAATCAAGCAGGATGTGCAGAAGCTGGTGACCCAGCAGTTCGAGGCCCGCCAGCAGCATCGCGCCTTGCAATTGAAGCGCTTGGAAGACGAGTTGAAGCGGTTCCGCGACGGCATGGAGCGGCGCGAAAAGGACCGCCAGCAGATCATCGAGAAACGCGTTTCCGAATTGTTGAGCGAGGAGGCCGAGGCCGGCTTCTGATGAGCGTATCTTCGCAACCACTGCACCGCCACAGTGCCGCCCGCGTTGGGCGATCGCTGGCCGGTGTTCGCCTTACTGTGAAATGGAGGTGTGCCGTGATGGTTCGACGACGAATACACAAGCGATGGCGGCTGGGCGGAATTGTGGCAGGTGCCTTGCTCAGTCTGCTGGTCTTGCTCGCGCTGGAGCGCCAGGCGCAAGCCCAGGGTCCTCGCCCTGACCGCGCGCCACCGCAGGCGGCGGCCGATCAGGACGACCCGCCGGGGCCACCCGAGCGGGGAAGAGGTCCTGCCGGCCCGCCGCGTTTCCGCGGCCGTGGGCCGGAAGGCGGCCGGATGCCCGGAGCGCCGCCACGCGGCCACGATGATTCGTGGGATGACGCCGCGCCGCCGCGCGGCCCCGACGCGGGTCCTGGCGGTCCTCCGCCGGGGAAGCCGGAACCTGACGGCCCGCGTCATGCTCGGGGCCCGGAGGCTAAGCCGGCAATGCCAGGGCCGGCTGGGCTGGAGGCCAGGGTAAGCCGTTTGGAGGCGAAACTGGATGAGGTGCTCCAAGCCCTGAACTGCCGGGGGGCTGGTGTGGATGGCCGGCCCGGGCCGGAGGGCCAAGAACCACGACCGCGCCCACCCCGGGAACCGCAGCACAGGGGCGACCGGCAAGGGCCGCAGGCCGGTCCTGGTGGTCCGCCCCCGGGTGAACCACAATTTGATGGCCCGCGTCGTGGTCCCGGCCGGGATGGTCCCCCAATGTCTCCCCCGCCGCCGCGTCATCGCGATGGCGAGCGGCGTGAGTATGGCCCGCCGCCTGGACGGCACGCCGATCCTGGCGGTCCGCCGCCGCGGGGTGAAGCCTGCTTCGATGGCCCGCGTCGCGGTCCCGGCCCGGATGGTCCCCCGATGCCTCCCCCGCCGCCGCGTCATCGCGACGGTGAGCGGCGTGAGTATGGCCCGCCGCCTGGTACACGCGGTGGTCCTGGCGGTCCGCCCCCTGGTGGGCCGCAGTTCGACGGGCCGCGTCGTGGTCCCGGCCCGGATGGTCCCCCGATGCGTGGGAGCCCGCCGGGCGAGTGAAGGTCGGCAAGCGGTCCTCAAGCGGCAGCCGGCGCGCGCGAAGCGCCGGCTGCCGTCATTTTCGTTGACGCATCAGGGTGCCGCCCGCTCCTCGCCGCCGCTGGGCTGGCGGCAAATGGCGAAATGACACCACGGTGCTCCGTAGATCGGCGCCACGCAGAAAGGCACGATCGGATAATCGGTGACCGAGGGCGCCGCCAGCCCGGCCAGTCGCTTCCAGGGGCGGTTCTGCCTGCGCACGAACGGCCACTTCCGCCAGAAAAACATAGTGAGGGGATTGCTCCAGAACAGTCCCTGCCGCAGGGCATCCACCGCCCGGCGGCGATCGAGGTACGCGACGCTGCGGACCTGGGTCCAGACTTCGACCTTGCGGAAATAGGCGCCGAGCAGCTCGCGGAATTCGGCCCGATACCATTCGTGGAAGTGGAACTTGTTGCGCGGTTTGCCGTGGACGAAGGGCGGCGTGGCGTCGCGATCGGGCGTGGAGAGCAGCAGCACGCCGCCGGCGGCGAGCAATTCGCCGGCCCGCCGCAGGAAGCGCTGCGGATCGGACAAGTGCTCGATGTTCTCGAAGCTGCAGATCAGGTCGAAGCGGCCCGTAAGCTTGCCGAGCGCCTGGCAATCGTCGGCGATGAACGTGATGCCCTCGCCGCCGAAGCGTTGTTCAGCCAGGCGCAGGGCTTGCGTGTCGATGTCGACGGCCAGGACCTCGGCGGCCCCCGCCGTCTGCAACAGGGCGGCGCCATAGCCCACCCCGCAGCCGGCATCGAGCACGCGGCGGCCCGCGGCGTAGGGGGCCGCGGCCAGGTAGCGGGCCACGTGATCCGCCGAGTGGCTCGCCCAACTGTGCTCGCCGATTACGATCCGCTCTGCCATGTCGATCCTTACCCCCTCCGCCTTAGCGCCGGCTACCTGCCGATTTGCATGAGGCCCCAGGCCGCCAGCACCAGCAGGGCGACGACGCCCCAGGCGAGCACGAAGCCCACCAGGTCCTCGCGGTAGCGGCGGAAGAAGCCTTGCCAGCGGCGGGCGGTGAGCCAGCCGGGGGCGTCCAAGAGCAGCAGTTCCTGGCCGCGCTCGGCGGCCAGCGGCTTCGCGCGGCCGTCGGGCAGCCCCTCGCGATCGGTCGAGCGCTCCTGGTTGTCGAAGAACCGCGCGATCCGCTCGGGCTGCTCGCGCCGCGTGACGAGGCTCACCGCGATAAAGCACGCGAACCCGGCCAAGGTGGCCCAGGCGTAGGGCACGGGCTTCCACTCATAGATCAAGAGCAGGCGGCGGGTGTGGAGGAAGTCCCAGAGGTGGCCGTCGGACCAGGCGCTTTGCAATTGGGCCCACGCACTCTGGAGCGTGTCCATTTTCAGCTTCGCGGGGTCGCCGGGCGCGGGGTGGGCCATGAGGAAGTTCATCGCGTAGTACACCAGGAACGCGGCCAGGAGGGCCGCCCCCGCGCCGTAGCGGTTCCCGCGTTTCCAGAGGAACCCGCCGACGATAATGATGCCCATCAGCGCGGCCGCGGTCTCGGCGAAGAGAAACGCCTGCAGGACCTCGCCGATCAGCAGGGCGAAGCCCACGCCGCACAGCGTCGACCCCACCCCGGAGAAGCGGCCGACCAAGAGCAATTGCCGGTCGCTGGCGGCCGGGTTAAGGTACCCCTTGTAGATGTTCCGCGTAAAGAGCGCGCCGGCGTTGACCATCAGATTCGAGCAGGCCGACATGATGGCCGCCACGACGCAGGAGACCATCAGGCCGATCCACCCCGGGCCGAGCAGTTGCTGGCAGGCGTAGCCGAAGGCCTTTTCCTTGTCGTCCAGGTAGGCCGTTTGCCGGATCACCAGGGCGGCGACGATCAGCCCGGTCAGGGCCCAGCCGATCGTGCAGAACCGCTTGACCATCGAGCCGTAGGTCTGGCCGACGCGGCCGGCACGCTCGGTCCGCCCGGTGGCGTTCATCACCAGGGTATGCGGCTGGGCGGTGATGCCGATCAGGCCGTTCAGGGTGAGCATGAGGATCGTGAAGGCATCCACGCCGCTGGCCTCGTTGTAGAGGTCGAAGAAGCCGGCGGTGCCACGGGCGCCACCGGGGATGGCGGGAGGTTTTCTTGCATTGCCCGCGGCGATCGCGCTGGCGTGCTCGGCCGCGCCCCGGCGGGCATATTCGGCCACTGAGCCGCCGCTGAGGCTCTCGCGCATCCCGGTAAACCCGCCCACGGCCTGGAGCCCGAAGGGAATCAACATGAAGGAGAGCACAATAATCAGGAAGCCCTGCACGAAGTCGGTGTAGGCCGCGGCCACCAGCCCGCCGAAGAAGCTGTAGAGCAGGAAGGCCACGGTCAGCGCGGCCACTACGCCGTTGGGCGAGATGGCGCCCCCGCCGGTGGCCGCCGAGATGATCTTGCCGGCCCCCTTGAGCATCACGCCCTGGCAGACGACGAGGATGCTGACGGCGTACAGGGTGTAGACCAGCGCCAGGGCGCGGCCGTAGCGGTCCTCGACGATCTCCGCGATGGTGGTCCGCTCGCTGCGACGGTACCAGGGGGCCATCAGCCAGTAAAAGGGCGTGATGAGCATGTTCTTCCACTGGTACCAGATCGTGGCGAAGCCGGCGTCGAAGGTGGCCCCCGCCTGCCCCACCGGGTTCTCGGCGTGCGTGCCGGTCCCGAACGACTGGCCGATCATAATCCACCAGGGGAGCTTTCGCTCGCCTAGGAAGTAGCCCCCGCTGGTGCGGACCCTGCGCGAGACCCACAGCCCAAAAGCCGTGCAGGCCACGAAATAGCCCACCAGCACCGACCAATCCAACAATCCGAAACCCGCGCCCCTGGTCGCCATGCGTCAACGCCCCGTTTCCTGAGCTCGTGCGGTGGTCATTTTACACAATTCACCGGCATAGCACAGGATGGCGACCCCGCCGGGCTCCTCAGACGGCCGACCGGCCAACGCACCATTTTCGTCGGCGACAGGGCCGCCCCGCCCGGTTGGGTCAACATGGCGACCGGCATCATCAACCGCGGCGGGGCTGACAGCGGGACTCTCGCGCGGGCGGGCTGTTTGCGCGCTGCATCGCAAAGGGTTAATTCGGCGCGGACGATGGTGGCATCTCGGCCCGCCAGAGCGCCCGTCGAAGGGAGTCTCCGTCGCTTGCGGACGCAACCCCTCGGAAGTAGAATAGGCGCTTCCGAAGCTCGCCACCATGTTGGGGGCTAAGGGGTCAGTTGCCCGCGAACCCAAGGCGCGGCAAGCCTGTGCCGAAAGCGGGAGGCTGCTGGAAATGCCGACTACGAGACTACACGAGCGGATCGAAGAGTGGCGAAAACGGCTTCTCGATCTCTCGAAGCGGAACCGCCTTATCAACTGCAAGATCGGCGCTCGCGCCGCAATTGAAATCGTCCATCCCGAACCAGAGAGTATCTGGCAGCGCATCGTCGTCAATAACAGCACAATGTCCTTTGCGTGGAGGCGCGATCTTCTGGACGAGGAAGATGAGGGCGAATCCCCGCCGCTGTCCCTGTTCATCGAGGAGGGTGAGGACAATCGCCGGCGCAAGGATGACAGTGCCGAAGATACCACCGATAAACCGGCTCCGTCCGGCCCGAAGCGGTCGGAGATGGAGGAGTGCCTGGCATCTCCGTTTCTCCGTGAGGAACACCTGCTCACCCAGATGGCAGATAAGACGCTCGGCACCCGGCTCAACCGACTTTCGCTGAACGCCAAAACGGCCATTTCCGAGCAGGGGATCAACGTTCTCTACCTCGCCTTTGGTTTGCTTCGTTGGTACGAGTCTCCGACCAGCGACGTGCCGCTGTTCTCGCCACTTCTGCTCGTGCCGGTTCAAGTGGACCGGGCGGGACCAGATGCCCCGTGGAAGATCAGCCTTTACGAAGAGGAGATAGCTCCGAACCATTGCCTCCGCGAACTCCTCATCTCCAATTTCCGCCTCGAATTGCCAGAAGTTCCCGAAAACGGACTGGAGAAGGCCGGTGATCGCGCGGCCTTTCTCAAATCGGTTTCCGCCGTCGTCCAGGTGCCAACGGCTCGTCCCCGGTGGGAGGTGATGGGTCGTGTCGTCCTTGGCACATTCAACTTCCAGAAACTTGCGATGTGGCAGGACCTTGGAGAGAACCGGGATCGGATCGCTGCGCACGATCTTTGCCGTGCCATTGCAGGCGACGAAACCGCTTCAGTGTCGGCCGCAGCGGAGTTGCCGGCACCGGAGGACTTCGATGATCGCGTTCACCCGAAAGATGTTCACACCATCCTGGACTCAGACAGCAGCCAATTAGAGGCGATACTGGCCACCAAGTCCGGCATGAGTCTCGTGTTGGATGGCCCTCCTGGAACCGGCAAGAGCCAGACGATTGCTAACATCATCGCCGAATCACTGGCCGCCGGCAAGAGAGTGTTGTTCGTGAGCGAGAAAGCGGCTGCGCTAGCGGTGGTCAAGCGGCGTCTCGACGCGAGTAACCTCGGTGACTTCTGCCTGGAATGCCACAGTCACAAGGCAAACAAGAAGGATGTCATCGTTGAACTGGGACGATGCCTGTCGCTACCTTCCGAGGAGTACCACGACCAGTCCGAAGAGTTGACGAGACTCCAATCCGTCCGTCAGCGTTTGAATTGCTACGTTCGCGCCCTTCACCGTCCATGCGGGGCGCTTAAGATCACCCCCTTTATGGCGCATGGCCGCCTGGCCCGGCTGAAACCTCGCCGCAGTTCCCGTTGCCCAATCAGCAACGTCCTTGATCTGGACGGTGCCGCCCTCCGGGAGATCACGGACGCCCTTGGCAGGGTTTCGGCCTCTCGCCCAGTCATCGAGGATCACGACCGACATCCGTGGCGGGGGTGCTGCATCGCCAGCTTCTCCCTGACCCTCCAGGACGACATCACGCACGACCTCCAGCGCCTATCGCACACCATCTCGACTTGTGCCGAGTCGGTGGCAGTCTTGTCGCGCTTTGGCTTTACGTCGGCGGAGCCCAGCAAGTCCGATGTGGAAACCGCGCTGGAGCAGGCAAAGAAACTGCTTCAGTTCCCCGAGCTTCCTGGGCAGTGGTTCGCCCACAATCCCCGCGAGATCGCTTCGCGGCTCATGGCACTGCACACTGCGGTCGCCAGGCATGAGGAACTCTGGCAAGAGCTGTCGGCGTTCCATCGTGAGATCGTCGGCGCGGACTGGCGGGCGCTTATGGCCGATGTGCGCGAGGACTCCAGCCCTTGGCTGCGGCAACTGCGCGCGCCGCCTCCTCGCACAGTAAGAATCCAGCGGGAATGGCTCGCAGCGCTGGCGGATGAGTTGGCTGAGGTGCGCCGTCTCGTGGAGCAGATTGCTGTTACCGTTGAGAACTTCTCCCAAGCGTTGCGTATCCGAATTGATAAAGACTCCACTCTCGGTCTTCTCACCAAGCTCACTGACCTGGGTAGTACCCTCAGACAAACGGGCCTTCTCAAGCCATCCTGGTTCGATGACTCGAAACGGGCCGAGTTGCAGCAGGTGGCAATTGACTGCCAGAGGCAGATCGACGAGGCGAACCGGCTGCGCAATGTTCTCTCCGAACGCATGAAGGCCGCGGCTTTCGACGCCGATGGCGAGTCCATCGCGGCGGCAGCATCCGCATTTGAACCGCTGTGGAGGCGCGTCCGCTGCTGGATTACGGGTGAGTGGGTTCGTTTCGTGCGGGAATCCGCCGTCCTATACTCGCAGCCGCCCTCCGGTAGACCCGGCAGGTTGGTGGGCGAGATGCTTCGTGATGTCTTCGGCGCTCATGCCGTTGGCACGTCCTCCAGAACTCCCAGGCAACTGTTGAGCGACATGGCTCAATTGCGAACGTACCACTCCCTCATCAGGTCTGTTCGCCATGAAGAGAACGTCTATGCTGCGGATTTGATCTGCGACGAACAGGGGCATCCACGATGGCGGGACTTCGCTTCGGGCATTGAGGCCATTGCCCGTTTGCGGGCGTTAATCAAAATTCCCGACCGGCTCAAACAGGTGTTGACGACGGAAGGAATGATTGACCGCGGCGCGCTCGACGTTGCGACCCGGAACCTCGAAGGCCGACTGACTGATCTGGAGCGTCGGGTCAACTCAGTGGGCCAACGGCTTTCGCTCAGCGGCATTGGAACGGCCAAGGCAAGTTACGCGGATCTGTCTCCCGCGGCGTTCAAAGAGTGGCTTCGGAACATGGAATCGGCAGTGCGGCAGCGTGTGGCCAAGCTCGAATCATTTGCAGCCATGCTTGAGGTGGATCAGGATGTCGCCCTGTCCGATCTGCCGCGTTGCCTTGCCCGACTGGAAGAAATCTGTGACCTCCAAAGCAGGCAGAACACGCTACGCCGTGAAGTCAGCAGTGTGATCGAGCAGGCTTCCCCGATCGACACGGCTGCCCTCGCGCCAGTTGTCGAAACGGCCCAGAATGTTGTCCGGTTCCTCGATGCTTACGGCGACTCGCCGCGTGGCGCCCTGCTCGATGTCGTTACACAAAGCGACTCGCGACTGTCCCTCTCAAATGCCTGTGCGAGGCTGGCATCCCTCCACGATGATGCCGTCGAGCGAGCGTGGGCGACTGTTTGGAAATGTTTTCCACCAGATCAGCCTTCCCCCGTTGGCTGTAGCATGGACAAGATGCCGCTCGCTCATCTTGGGGCATGGCTTGGCGAGCGAGTTAGGGCAGCAGATCGGTTGCAGGAGTGGATCAGTTTTCGTGAGACTGAGGAAGCATTGCGCAAGGCGAAAGTGTTGCCCGTGCTCCATGAGGTGCTGAGCGGCGAGATCGCCGTCGAGGAGGTCCGAGAATCCTACCTCGCTCGTTTCTACCGGGTTTGGCTCGACGCGGCATATTCAGGCGACGCAGCATTGCGCGAGTTCCACCCAGACGAGCACGAGCACCTCATTGAAACGTTTCGCAGCCTCGACCGCGAAGCGATCAGCGGCGCATTCAAGAGAATACGAGTGAAACTCTTGGCGGACCCCGACCGCCCACACAGCGGGATGCTGACGGCTCCCCCCTCGTCGGAAGCAGGAATCCTGTTGCGGGAGGTAGGTAAACAAAGGCGGCACCTGACGCTTCGTCAGTTATTCCGCCGCATCCCGACCCTTCTTCCACGCCTCAAGCCGTGTGTGATGATGAGCCCCTTGGCTGTGAGCACCTACCTTAATTCGCCAGACCTCACATTTGACCTGGTTATCTTTGATGAGGCCTCTCAGGTACGCCCTTTTGACGCCATTGGAGCGGTATACCGAGGGAGTCAAATCGTCGTTGCAGGCGACCAGAAGCAGCTACCGCCGACGAGCTTCTTCGACCGCCTTGTCAGCGACGACGATGCCGACATCGCCGACGACGAAGAAGACGAGGATACAGCCGCCCGCTTGAGCGACTTTGAAAGTGTTCTGGATGTCTGCTGCTCGATCGGGATGCCTCGCAAGAGCCTGCAATGGCATTACCGCAGCCGGCGGGAGCCGTTGATCGCCTTCTCAAACCGTCACTTCTATGCGAACAAGTTGGCAACGTTTCCCAGCGTCTACGATGCGGATGGCACGACGGCTGTGCAATTTCAATTCGTGCCCGATGGTCGTTGGCATCCCGGCAGCGGAGGTGGCTGCAATCCGGCCGAGGCACGCGAAACGGCACGTCTTGTATTTCAGCTTCTTGAGCAACACCCCCAAGATTCGCTCGGCGTGATTACGTTCAACCAACGGCAGCAGTTTGCCGTATTGGAGGAATTGGCGCAGCTTCGCCGGGACCACCCTGAAATGGAGGAGTGTTTTCGGGAAGATGGGAATGAGCCCCTGTTCGTCAAGAACCTCGAAAACGTGCAGGGCGATGAACGCGACCGAATCATCATTAGCGTTGGGTATGGGCATGACGAGCAGGGCAAGTTCGCCATGCGTTTCGGCCCCCTAAACGTGCAAGGGGGAGAGAGACGCTTGAATGTTGCCGTTACCCGAGCCAAGTACCAAGTCATCCTGGTGACTTCCATTCATGCGAGCGACATCGACCTGAGCCGAGTTCAATCGGTCGGAGCGCGGATGCTGCGCGCCTACCTCGACTATGCCGAGCGCGGGGCGGTGGCCCTGGCGAGCGAGATCACGGAGGACGGGGCGCGAGAACCTGACTCGCCGTTTGAGGTTGCGGTGGAAGAGGCATTGCGATCCCAGGGCTTGGATGTTCGGCGGCAAGTCGGGTGCGGTCGCTTCCGAATCGACCTGGCTCTTGTCCATCCAACCCGGAAGGGGCGGTATGTTCTCGGCATTGAATGCGACGGGGCGACGTACCATAGCTCGGCAACCGCGAGAGACCGGGATCGACTTCGCCAGGAGATCCTCGAAGGTCTTGGCTGGAAAGACAGAATATGCCGGGTGTGGTCTACTGATTGGGTTCGCAATCCCGAGTCTCAGGTCAAGCGGATCGTGCAGGCATTTGAGAAGGCCCTGAAGTCGCGGCCTTGCGAGACTGCCAAAGAGCGAAGACCTCCACAAGCGCGCCAGGAGAGGCCCGTTCTGCGAGTGCGCAGTGAGGACGGGGACAGCAGTGGATCGGCTCACCGCTTCAGCAGCATCGACGAGGTGCCTGGGTATGTCCTCCGTGAGGTCATCCTCGGTGTTCTGCACCGGTACGGACAAACGACAGACGAGGAACTCATCAAGGCGGCGGCCCGCGAATTGGGGTTCCAGCGGGTAGGAAACCGGATTGCGGCAAAGATCGGCAAGCGAATCGCTGCGTTGATTGCAGCAAAGGTTGTAAGGCGGGCTGACGGCGACAGGCTTTGTGCCTCGTAGGGTGGCGGTGCCCACCGCGGAAGCCTTCGGGAAGCGACCGACCTGGCCTGTGCGGCGATGCGCCCCGAGAAGAAGCTGACCGGGGCCTCGTTTGCCGAGACGGCGGTGGTCGAGCACTCGCCCGCGGCCTGCGAGTTCGGCGGCTTTTCCGCCGGGGTGGGGCACGGCGCCCGGCCGCTGGCCGGCAATCCCCAAAAAAGCGACCGCCACGCGCCCCTGCGCTACGCCTTCGTGGGCGTCGCCCCGAGCGAGGTGATGGTAGCCACGGCGCGGCGTGGTGGGGCTGGATAAGGGCCTTTTCGCACTGTTGGAAGGTGGGTGCATTCCCGTTTCTGCGCGCCTCGCGCGCCCCTCGCGGCCCGCAAAATAC
>Ga0326727_10007606_pt1 | contig 28451 bp, 19 predicted proteins | sample MB2enrmetagenome_FD_207643 | JGI IMG/M metagenome (GOLD analysis project Ga0326727, IMG submission 207643) | Lab enriched peat soil microbial communities from McLean, Ithaca, NY, United States - MB29MY | ecosystem: Environmental > Terrestrial > Soil > Wetlands > Peat | place: USA: New York... | reverse complement strand
AGACGCAGGAATTCATTCGCGAAGTCTTCTCCACCTACCGGCGCTGGGGCGTGCGTTACTACATGCTCGATTTTCTGGACTGCATGACCGGCGCCACGCCCGGCGCTCATCCCAACGACGGCTATTTCGACAAATCCAAGATCAACGGCCCGGAGGCCTGGCGCGAGGGTCTGCGCGCGATTCGCGAGACCGTCACGGACGACACCTACCTGCTGGGCAGCACCGGCCCGGCGCTCCAGGTGACGGGATTGGTGAACGGCGTTCACCTGGGCAACGACTATGGCGACGGGCGTCCGCTCTACGGCCCGGGCAAGGGCTTTTACCCCGGCACGTTCGTCATCAACAACCCAAAGTGGTGGACCTCCCACCACACCGCGTTGATCACCATGGGCACGTTCTCGTTCATCCACCGCAAGCTTTACATCGCCGACACGGGCAGCGTGATGACGATTGACAAGCCCATCGCCCTGGCCGACGCGCAGATTACCACCACCTTTTTCGGCATCAACGGCAGCCAATTGATGATGGGCGACGACGTTGACCGCATGGACGAAGGGCGCATGAGGATGATCCGCATGGTCTTTCCGCGCCTCCCCCAGACCCCGCGCCCGCTCGATCTTTTCGACAAGGCCGAGTTGGACTACCCGCAACTCTTCCACCTGCCGGTCGAGCGCGAGTGGGACCACTGGGATTTGCTCGCGGTTTTCAATCTCGGCAACGAGACGCTGGCGAAGACCGTCCCGTTCCCCCGTCTGGGCCTTAATGCGAGCACGCCATACGCCGTCTGGGACTTCTGGAACGGGCGATTCCAGGGCGTTGTGCAGGACTCAGTCTCGATTGAGGTGCCCCCCCGCAGCGTTAAGCTGCTGCGTATTGCTCGCGACCGCGAGCACCCCTGGCTGCTCTCCACGGACATGCACGTCCGGCAAGGACAAGCGGAAATCGAGGATTGCCGTTGGGATGACCCGAGCATGACCCTGACCGTCCGCGCCCAGCGCCCGGCCGGACACGATGGCAGCATCTACGTGCGCGCCCCCAAGGGATGGGCACTCGCCGAACCGAAAGGCCTGTGGCTGGCCCGCGACGGCCGCGATAATTCCCTCGTTATCCGCAAAGCGCTGGCCTTCGAAGGCACGCCCGTCGAAGTCCAAATGCGCTTCAAAAGGTACACAACGTAGCCACGGTCAGTGGTTTTCTGACCGTGGTCTTTTCATCCAGCCGCGTTATCCGTTGTTTCCGCACCGGTCCCGCATCGAGGGAAAAGCCCACGGTCAGAAAATGACTGACCGTGGCTACGGGCACAAAAAGAATCAGGGCCAATCCCCCACAAGGGAATTGGCCCCGAGGTGTTGCAAGCCGCCGTTCGAGAATCTCTCAGGAATTCAAATCCACCCTGTAAACCCGAAGTGCCGAGCGGCGCGTGTCGACGTGGCTGAAAACCTGAGGGGATGGTTTAATCCCCCCAGGTTTCCAGGTTGATGGTGGTTAGAAGTAAAGGCGGAGGCCCATGGAGATGTTGCGCGGGGCGTCATACGCCGCCGTGGGCCGTCCGAAGTTCGCGCTCGTGATCGTGCCATTGATACCCGCAAAGCTTGTGCGGTTGAATGGGTTGAACACGTTGATCGAGTACCGGAGGTAGACGCGTCCCTCGCCGTATATGCCAACATTCTTGTTGAGCGAGATAGCCTCATACCGGTACCACGGTTGACGGAAGCCGCTCTGGTAGATGGAGGCATTGCCCAGGGTCCCCAGCGGGGTATCATTGAAGGAAGCGCTGGTTCCGGAAGCGGTGGTGGTGAACCAGCGGGTGGCCGGGTTGTTGGGGTCCAGGGTATTGGTAGCGATGTGGGTCTTGAGCGGCGCTCCCGTAGCGATGGCCTTGGTGAGGGGTTCGCCGATATACGAGGCGGCCAGGTTATTCGATGGAGCGGTAAGCTCGATCAGCGCGCCGGAACGATACTGTCCCAAGCCCGCCGCTGTCCAACCGCCCACCACCTTGTTCAATGCGCTGTTGGCATTGCCGAGGAAATGCTTACCCCTCCCAAACGGCAACTGTTAGCTCATCGTGAAGTTGACGACGAAGGGATAATCACTGTTATCGAACGTCTTGGAGTCAGGGATGTTCTGTGCGTCCTGAGTCTGCTCAACGCAGCACTGGGTGAAAATCTGGCGATAAGCCATCATGTCCAGAGTTTTCGACCACACAAAGGTGCCCTCGAAGTTCATATCGCCAAAACGATGCTCGAATTTGGATTGGAGGGAGTCGTAGGCGATCCACCCGTCACCCGAATTGGCGGAGTAGATGGTTCCATACTGTGGGTAGGGACGGAGTGACTGACCCAGCGTTGCGTAGTTCGAGGTCCAGCAGGACACCCAACCGGCACAAGTGGGGTTTTTACTGCCGTTGCCCGAGGGCGAGTAATAGCCGAGGGCATTCAGGGTGGCAGCTTGCGACGGATTGTTAAAGCTGTAAGCCAGCAAATTGGTTCCCGCCAGCACCGTCACCCCACCTTGGGTGAGATTGGCAGGCAGGTTCGCGAGGTAAATGTCCGCATCCGGAATGGAATTGATGTACTCGGAGGAGGAGAGTCCGTGAGCGCGGTTGCCGGCATAGGCGAGTTCGAAGAGCCAGCCCTTATACTGGCGCTGGACGGTGAAGTTGTAGTCATAGATGCGCGGAGCCTTGCCGTACTTGGCCCCCTTGTAGTACAAGCCTGAGCCGTAGTTGTCGAACCCGGGATCAGTGGACGGAGGCGGCTTGAAGCCCAAAGGCGGGTGTACACCGGCCGACCCTGCCGTGCCGTTTCCATCCCAATCGAACGTCGGATCGAAGCCATCGCCACCTTGGGTGAAGTAACCGTTGAACCCGTCTGTGCAACCGCAGCCGCCGTTGCCGAGAGCCTCATAGAAAATCCCAAACGAGGAACGGATCACGGTGTTCGGCGTCACCTGGTAAGCGAAGCCGGCGCGGGGACCGACATCGGTGAAGTCGGTGGGATAGGGACGGGAAGTTCCGGTGCGACCGGGCCCGCTGCCCTGGAAGATCAGACCGCCGGGAAGATTGCCGGCATCGGCGTCTATCACCATCGGGCTGAACGAGGAGTCATTGCCGTTGTAGAAGTGCCAGCCGATGGGAACCTCATAGCGGAAACCCAAATCGACCGTCAAGTGGGGTCTGACTCTCCAGGTATCCTGGAAAAATCCAGCGGTATATTGATACCGGATTCCCCCGAAACTGACCGGCAGAGCGACCGAGGCAGCTTGGTTAACATCGCCCAACAAAAAGCTGGCAAAGGAGTTGCCGGTAGTGGTACTTCCGGATTGGATGGCCGTTTGGGCGGCATTGAACAGGTAGGTTCCGTTCGACGAGGCCAAGTCGTGGCCAAAGGTCCTCATGCGCCGATGATCCCAGCCCATCTTGAATTCGTGCTTGTTATGGACTATCGAAAGGGTCTGCCCACCCATGTTGGTCCAGTTAAGCTGACCGCCATTGTTGACCTTGCCCTGGTCCATGCCCCAAGTGAGGCAGGTAGAACAAGTGTAGGGCGAGCCGGAGAATGAGTTCCCCAACCCGGAAGGTACCGTGAGGTCGGTCTGAAACGAGATGACCGGTGTGACGTCCGAGACGGTTCCACAGGGCAGGTTGTTGAAGCCAAACTTGCAGCCGAAGCCGGTCTGTAGATCGGTGAACCACGTCTGGTTGTCAGTGCTCATGCTAAAGAAGCTGTGGAGCACCTCATGGGGATTGACCACCCAGTCATGGCTCAACCGAAGTTGCTTCGGAGCGTTGGGGCTGCGCAGACCGTTGCTCAGCGGGCCAGGGAAATACTGGTCGGTGGTGGTCTGGTTAATCCGGTGGGTGTAGAAGAACGCAATGTGGTGGTTGGTGCGGATGGTGTGGTCGATTTTTATTGACCAGTCCTTATCCGTCGCGATGCTCGTGGAATTGTACGTGTAGTTGCCCGCCGGGTTTACGCTGCCCCCCCCCGCGTTGGGAGCGGGGATATAGGGAATGATGTTCTTGGCAATGGTGCTAAACCGGGCGGTGGGGATAATGTTCCCCGCAAAAGCCGTGCGCACTCCAGCGGAATTGGTGGTTGCAGGGTCGTAGATAATCTCCGGACCGGAATTATTGGTGAGTCCGGCGAAGTTGCCCTGGAGCATGGCCGCGGTGGGTGTCGACTCGCTGCTATTCACCGTCACGGCTGCCGGTTGCCAAAAACCGGCCCAGGTAAAGAAGAAGAAGGATTTGTTACGCCCATCGTACACGTGGGGGAGATAGATGGGACCGCCGGCGGTGCCGCCTTCTTCGTTATATCGCTCCTTGGGACGGCAGGCCACTGCCTGGGGGGCGATGCAGGGAGCAGCGTCGCGGGAAGCGGGGTTCTGGTTAACCGACCACGCCACGGCGTCAAAAAACTGCCGCTTGAAGTTAAAGAACGCGGAACCGTGGATCTGGTTGGTTCCTGACTTGGTGGTAAATTCCTGGATGCCGCCGCCTACCCGGCCATTTTCCGCCGTGAAGCCGGAGGTCTGAAGTTTAAACTCACCGTAAGCCTCGAAACCGGGGAAGTAGAACACCACGCCGCCGGACTCAGGGTTCACCATGCTGCCGCCGTCGATCATGACCTCGGAGCCGCGGCCGGTGGAGCCCTCGATGCTGGTCTCACCGTTGCTGTTGACGCCGGGCATATATCCAATGAAACTGTTGGCCAGACGCAAGCCGGCGCTAAAGAGCGGCAATACATCCAATGTCTGCACGCTCACGCCCGTGCCCCGAGTGGCGTTGACAGTCTCCAGTACCGGCGCAGAAGATCTCACTTGCACGGTCTGCTGAACGGTACCCAATTCAAGCTTGAAGTCGAGGGTCTCATTCAGTCCGACACGAACCTCAATGCCGGCACGGACAAACGTCTTAAATCCCGCCTGCTTCACCGTGATCGTGTAAGGACCTGTGGGCAGTTGGGGAAAATTGTACACGCCGGCTTGGGTTGTTTCCACCGTGACGCTGTAACCCGTTGCGGTCTGCGTCGCCGTTATTTTCGCCCCTGGGACGACGGACCCGTTGGGGTCGGTGATCGTTCCATCGATCGATCCACCGACTTGCGCCAGCGCCGCGATCGGCAAGGCGCATAAAAACACCAGCATCATACATAGGTGTTTCACTGATCTCATAGGCAGACTCTCCTCTCGTTTTTCAAATCGAAACTGCTGGAATTGCATTCTTTTGGACTCGTCTTGACCCGGGCAGAAGCCCGCGTCATTTGGCTTGCTGGTGTGTGGAAAGGGATCCGCGTGTGGTTTCAACGGCCAACGTGCCTAACTTCCGCCACTCTCAGAAGCACGGCGCACCGAAAGGCGCAAGCGTGCTCGGCCAAAACTTCAGCCTCCCATGTATTTTGTTGGTTGGAGCCCCAGTTCGAAACCAGACGCAAAGGCGTGCAATCGCCATGAATTCCACGTGAAGTCCGTGGAATTCCAATTTGCAACCAGACGCTAAGCAGTGTAGTGACTACCCAAAAGAAGTCCGCAGCCCCGTTTTTGGCGCCCTTCAGTAGCACTCAGTAGGCCACTTATTCGGCCTTTATGACCGCATTTGACTGAGCTGCCCCAAGCCGCAAGAATTGAAGGGTGCGGATAAGCGGGAACCACGTTATTCCAAATTGGACATAATGTCAACAAGAAATCCATGATGATAAAATAATTTTACATTTTCCCATCGACCAACCGACAAAGAGTCTCTAAATCAGCATAATGCCTGCATGGGCGAGATTGTGTAGCGCGGGCTGGTCTTCTGGCCCTGCGGCCCCCCCCGTTCGTACCAGGGAAGACCACGGACCTGAAGATCCGGTCGGCGCGACATGCATTTAATATCCCGTTGACGGCCCCCTAATGAAGTTACAATGATGCGCGGCGAGACGTGGGACACACCCTTCAGCACTATGTTTAAGGAGAGCAATGCGCAGTCGAAGAGACTTCTTGAAGCGCGGAGCGGCGGTGATAGCAGCTCTGCCCATCGCGGCTTCCCCCAATGTCGCGGCGCGTGGTGGCACAGCCACTCCTGGCTGTGCAGACGCAGGGACCGGAGATCCCTCCCCGGAGGGGCTCCTGGGACCTAAGGTGGAAGACATCGACGGCCGGATGGGGCCCGTGATCCAACTGCCCGATGGAAGGTTTCTCTCCGTCTACCCGGAAGGGCGGCGGACCAAAGAGTGGGATGACACCACAATTCCCGAATACATGTATGGCCGCTTTTCGCCCGACGGCTTGGGCGGATGGAGCGAGCGCCAGGCATTGTTCGCTTTCCCCCCCGGACCCGGGGCGGCGGGCATGGGCATCACCTCCGGCGGGGCGCTGCCGCTTACCACGCGCGACGGCGTGGTCCACCTTTTCGGATTGCGGTTCACCGATTGGCCCAAAGGTCCCCAGCCCAAGGCCAGCGAGGTGGTGAAAGCGCGATGCCACCTCTGGCACACCACCTCGCGCGACAATGCCCGGAGTTGGGCCCCGCTCCGGGAGATGGATTATGGCCACACTTATTCCGGAGCCCTGAACTCGGCAATCCAACTGAAATCGGGCCGCATCCTGGTGGCGCTTTCCTATCACTCCCCCACTCGGGCCACGGGATTTTTTGTGAGCTACGTGGTCTTCTCCGACGACGGTGGCAATGCCTGGAAAAATTGCCGCAGCGATGTGACCGTGGATTGCGGCGGGAAGGCAGGAGAGTCCGGCGCGTGCGAGCCGGTGCTGATGGAGCTGGACGGCGGCCGCGTCTGGATGATCATTCGCACCCAGACGGGATTTCTCTTCGAGTCGTTTTCCGAGGATGGCGGGGAAACCTGGAGCCAGGCCCGGCGCACGATTTTCCGCGCCTCCAACGCTCCCGCCGGCGTGCTGCGCCTCCGGGACGGCCGCCTGGTGCTGGCGTGGAACAACGAATTCGGTCCGCCCTTTCGCGATGGCATCAGCTACTCGCGGCAATCGCTGGTGATGGCCATCCAGGACGGCGGGGCCTGGAAGGGTTATCGCGAACTCAACACCTTCGGCGCGAATGATAACCTCGACGGTTATGGCGGAATGCGTTATCCCTTTCTGGTGGAGACTCCCGACGGCCGCATTCTCGTTGCCTATTCGGAAGATGGCCGCGCCGGCCGGAAGAAACAACAGTTTCGCGCCTTCGTCGATTACCGCCTGGTGCACGTCGATCCCCGCTGGCTGTTGGAATCCGGCGCGCGGGAAGATTTCGCGCAAGGCTTGGAACGCCTGCAATTGGCGGCAACCAGCGGCGTTGAGATTCTGCCCGGCCCGGAAAACAAGCCGGCCCTCCGCATCACCAAACCCCGCGCCGACATGCCCAGCGGCTTCGGCTGGAATTTTCCCTTCACAAAAACCGGAAGCGTGAGAATTCGCCTGCGCACTGAGCCGGGATTCGGAGGAGTTTACTTCGCCCTCGCGGAAACCTTTCTGGCGCCTTCCCACAACGGCGGCGGCCACTTTCGCGGCATGATCGATGCGGAAGGGAAGGTGAAAGCGCAATATGTTGCCGGCCTCCCCTATGAGGATTCCAGCACCGTGCAATGGGGAGTGGATGAGAACCGTAAATTCCAGTTGGAGCCCGGCGAAGTTCACGAACTCGTCGTCGATTGGAATTGCGCCCACAACGTGGGCAACATCCAACTGGACGGCCGCTACACGATGAATCTGGCCGGGCTGGAAATGGCGCGCGGGATATGCTACCTGCGCCTCTTCTCCGCCGCCCCCACCACGGACGCCCGCGGCCTCTGGGTGCTCAGCCTCGAAAGCCCGTGATACCTATGTGCGAAGCACCTTGGAGTGCGGCGGCTCGACGCCGCCTTGGTACTTCTCCCCGGTGATATGACAAAGCGGCGTCGAACCGCCGCACTCCAAGGTGCTTCGCACAATGAGCCAATGATCCGATGACTCAATGTCTCAATTACTTTAAGGGCGCGCGCAAATACTCTCCGCTTCGGTTGGGCGCAATTCTTTCCGTATAGGCCGGCAGAGGCGGGGCGGGGTGAGCTCCTTCCTGATACCAGAACGCCACGCTGGTGTAGTCGTCGTGGCTGGGCACCTGCTTTCCGCCCTCGTTGCGCTGGTTTTGGATTTCCACCTCGAGCGATTTCTGGAAGCGCACCGGATTCGCCAGATACCATCGGTACATGCGGTTCTGGCCCTCATATATAACCACTGTAGATATACGAGTAAGTGTGCTCGAACCCCCAGCACGCGCCGTATTCGTCTTCGGTGCCCGGCGTATGGGTGAGAGGCTTGCCGTCCACTTGGAAATCGGTATCGCCTTCACCCCACCAGCCCTCCCACTTGGTATCCACCTGGAGGAAATTGCCAATGTACTGGCCTTCGCCGGTGACCTCCAGCAACCGGTGGATGCCGTCGCGAACGGGATTCGAGCGGTTATATGCGGCGTGGAGGCGGCTCTGCTCAGGGGCGTAGGCGGCGTCACTTTCGTAATCGATGCCGTAAGCCACGGGGCGGATGTACTCCTCGTCGCCGTCATTCGCCAGCACGAATCGGGCGTGCCGGGAGAAGGGCATGGGCAAATAGCACATGTAGTTGTAGTGGTTGATCTGCATGGGCAGCGACTGGTAATCCACCACCTTGTGATTGAAGACGCCGAAGAAGGCCCACAGCGGCACGCGAATGCTGGGCTCGGCGGCGTCGTCCCAATAGACCTTTAGCACCAGGCCGGCGTACAGCGCGCCCGAGCCGTTGGTGCCATACTTGTAACTATTGTCGGTGAAGTAGAAGTAGGTGACCTTCCCCGGGCCCGCGAGGTCGGCCAGCACGCATTCCTTCCCCGGCGGCAAATCAACGCGGTGATACTCCACGTGGTTCGCAAAGGCGCCGTCGCTGATGCGGAAGATGTCATTGACCTGCGCCCGCGCATAGGGCGCCGATCCCGCCGCCAGAGCCCACGCCACCACCAGCAGCGCAATCACCGCCGGCCTGGCCCCAAATTTGCGGGCGCAGTCAGCCCTGTGTGCCCAGCCGCACTTCTTCGCGCTTCGTCGATCATTCGAAGGTCTCATGTGGTTTCTCCCCTAAGGCGGGATGAATATCAGATTCCCGCTCCCACTGCAAGCAACGCGTCTCGTAGGGGCGCCCCTACGAGACACGCGAGTAAAATTACGTTAATATGCCCGTAGGGGCTCAAGCGTGGGAAATCAAACTTCGGACTTCGATGTCTGCATTGTCGGGTCAGGCGCCGCGGGCGGCTTCATGGCCAAGGAACTGTGCGAGGGCGGCGCCAAGGTCATCATGCTGGAGGCGGGGAACGAAGTGCGCCCCTCCGACTTGATTTCGCACAAGTGGCCCTACGAACTTCCCTTCGGCAATACCCGAAGTGAGAAACAGGTCTACTTCTACCAGGGCGATGTGAAGAAATCGATTCGCTATGAGACGCACGCCCAGGTTGGGGTTGATCGGGTGCGGGTGCTGGGCGGCCGGACGATGCACTGGAACGCCGTCACGCTGCGCTACGCGCCGCCGGATTTTCGCACGTGGACACTGGAGGGGGTGGAGGACGACTGGCCGCTCACCTACGAGGAACTCGCGCCCTACTACGAGCGCGTCGAGCAGATCATCGGGGTCTGCGGCGCGGATGATGGCCTCGAAATTGTTCCGGGGGGGAAGCACTACCTGCCCCCGCTCCCCTGGCGGTGCACCGAACACACTCTGAAGCGCGCACTGTATGGCCTGAATATTCCTCTTATTCCGGTCCGCAAGGCGGTCCTCACCAAGCCCTATGACAACCGCCCGCCCTGCCACTACTGCGGGCACTGTATGGACGGCTGCGATGTCTCTGCCATCTTCTCCTCGCCGGGTTGCACGCTGCCCAAAGCCGCCGCGACGGGCAACTTCACCCTGCGGCAGAACGCCCTGGCCCGCGAAATCCTGGTGGACCGCGAGGGCCGGGCGCGCGCCGTCTCCTTTGTCGACACGACGACGGGAAAAACCGAGGAGGCGAGAGCGCGCATCGTAGTGCTGTGCGCGGCCACGGTGGAGTCCGCGAGACTGCTGCTGAATTCGGTTTCGCCCCAGCACCCGGCTGGGTTGGGAAACTCCAGCGGCGTGGTGGGGCGTTACCTGCATGGCCATGTCGCCGCCGGCGTGCGAGTCTACCTGAAGGAGCTTGAAGGGACGAAGCCCATCAACCAGGATGGCGCCACCGATCACGTCTATATCCCTAGGTTCGATTATCGCGACGCGCACCGCGGTTATGCGGGCGGCTTCGGAATTCAGGTGAACGACGATTCCTACATGGTTCCCCGCCACGCCATGCTGGTGAAGGGTTACGGCGCAGAATACAAACGCCGCGTGCGGGCCATGCAACCGGGATATCTTTTCATGGGCGGGTTTGGCAAATCGATGGCCGCCCGGCAGAATTACGTTTCCGTGGACAAGAATCAGGTGGACGCGCACGGCATTCCCATTCCGGTGATTCACTTCGAGTTCGTCGAAAACGACACGCTGGTTTGGCAGGGATTGCGCAAGGGGCTTCAGCAGATTGCTTCCCAACTCATGGGGGACATGTTTCTGGATGAGAGCACCGGCCCGGTGGGGTTTGCCAGCCACGAGGTGGGGACCATCCGCATGGGGAAGGATCCCAGGACTTCCGCCTTGAACAGCTTTTGCCAATCGCACGACGTGAAGAACCTGTTTGTCACGGATGGAAGTTGCTTCACCACGTCGAGCGAGAAGAATCCGACGCTCACGATTATGGCGCTCTCCATGCGGGCGGCGGAGTACATCATCAAGCAACGGAGGTCGCAGAGTATTTAAGGTGGTGGAATTGGTGATTGGCGATTTGTGATTGGTGATTGATGGCGTGCCAAAATCGATGTCGCAAATCAAAAATCGCCAATCACCAATGAATTTATGAACCGTCGAACTGTATTGAAAATTGCTACGCTGAGCGCGCTTACCGCGCGTTCTGACGCTTGGCGCGCCACTTGTGCCGCGCACTTGAATGAACGCGCCGCGTGGGCCGCAGGGGATTACAAGCTTCAGTTCTTCACGCCTGCGGAAAACGAACTGCTGGACCAGGTGATGGAGATGATCATCCCCGCTGACGGCCACTCCGGTGGCGCCCATGCCGCCAAGGTTAGCCTGTTCGCTGACCGCCTGGTTTCTACGGGGAGTGATTCTTGGAAAACCGAATGGCGCGATGGGTTGCGGCGGCTTCAGGATGAGGCCGCCAAATCCTCCCTCGCCGACGCCCTGGCGCGCGCCGCCGCAGGCGAAGCAAACCCAAAATCTGACCTCGAAAGATTTTTCATTACCCTGAAACAGATGACCGTAAACGGCTACTACTCCTCCGAGATCGGCATCCATCAGGACCTGGACTACCAGGGCAACACCTACCTCACCGAATTCCCTGGCTGCCCGGAACGCTCGTAGCGCACCTCCGCCTCTGTGCGGCGCTTACTGACATTCCCGCCCCAGAATTCAAATGCATGCGCCCGCATTTGCGAATTGCGGATTTGGCAACGTAAGTGTCGCGGACCCCAAGAACGGGGGCCGCGTTACTCCTACTTACATTGGAGCGAGCCAAAGAATTTGAGTACAATGGATTGTTATGAAAAAAGTAACTTTCAGCGCAGATGAAACTTCAATCGAGCGGGCGCGGCTGGTTGCTCGCTCTCAAGGCGAAACGCTCAGTTCGGCCATTCGCAAATGGCTGGTGGAGTATGCGGTACAGGGTAGTCATGGGATAGAGTTTGACTCCTTGATGAAACGATTACGCTATGTCGATGCAGGCCGCCATTTCACCAGGAACGAGATGAATGAGCGATAGTTCTTGCCTACAATCGCGCTCCCAAGTTTGATGGCATTGGTGCTGATTAGCGATTTGTGGCTTATGCAAGGTAAGAACCGCGGGCCCCAAAAACGGGCGCTACACGTGCATTCAAGGATTGAACTCGAATTCATCCAGGGGATAGACCGGGCGGGACACGTGCTGAAACGGTATCGAGCGGATATTCGGCGTGCTGACGCCGGGCGTGTCCACCATGATGATCTTCGCGGCGAAGGGTTTGTATTCCGCGCGGAAGGCGGTGGCGGATTTCACCACCACGATTTTCTTATCGCGCGGCTCGATACCCTGGCTGCGGAAGAGTTGCGGGTCGATATTGATGGCCGGGAGTTTGGAAACCAGCACGGTGATAGCGCCCACTTGCAATACGGCAGCGCGGCCCATCGAGGTCTTCATGCCGCTATATTGCGAGCCCGTCATCACAAAATCCCCGTCTGAGAAGCGCAGCACCTCGGCATCCACGCTCACCGGATGGCGGTTGATCTTATCGTAGGCGCCGCCCAGGGAGAATCGCAGCTTGGCTCCAATTCCGGCTTGCTCGGCGAGTACCACGGCGGCTTCGTCACGCAGCCAGAGGGTGGCAGGCACACCCGGAGCGCCCTGGAGGAGCGTGCGCAGCATGTCCGCACTGTCGCCCGGCGAGCCGGCGGTGGGGCTGTCGGAGGATTCCGAAAGGACCACCGGCTGCCCCGGTGTTTCCAATGCTTCTTTGATGGCCACGGCGGGGGATGGAAAGCTGACCTCGAATTCCTTTTTGAGATCCCACAACCGCTTTCCTACACGGCGGCAGAAATCGCGCGCCTTGGCCTCATCGCGGTTGGTTACGGCCAACACCGCGCCACCCATCTCCTCGATATCCAGCCACGCTTGCACTCCGAATACAGAAAAGGATTCGATTTCGGGTGTCTGCAACGATTTGGCGTAACTCCAAACTTCCTCAAACGGTCCGTAAGCCGTCTGCATATTTTCGCCGGGGACGATCATGGGGACTTTCTGCATGAACGTGCGAGGGCGCGCTTCACCGGCAAGAATTCGCAGCAGCAACTCACCCGCAGTGGTGGCCGTTTCGTACAAATCGACGTGCGGGTAAGTTCGATAGCCGATCACCGCATCGGCGCGGCGGCAGATGCGCTCCGTCACGTTGGCGTGCAGGTCCAGCGTGAGGCAGAGGGGCAGGGAATCGCCCACGATGCCGCGAATAACATCCAAAAGCGCGCCCTCAGCATCGTCGGCGCCTTCCGCACACATCGCACCGTGCAGAGCTACCAGCATCCCGTCCAGGGGCAGGGCGGCGCGCAGCGAGTCGGCAAGAGTCTGTTTCATGCTTGCGAATTCGGGTTCCAGGATGCGGCCTTTGGTGATGGCCCAGCCCACCAGGAGGGGCACGATTTCCACGTCCGGACGTTTCAGGACGTCGATGAAGCCGCCAATCTCGGTGCGTGTGCCGCGCCAGTGGTCAACAAGCTCGGGGCCCAAGCGCAGATGGAAATCCTCCAGCGTGGTGGGGATCGGGGAAAAGGTATTGCACTCCTGATGCACACCCAGAATACCAATCCGCATTACTGGAACCTCCCGAGTAGCACCATGGCCAGGATTTGGACCCCGATTCCGCCGATCATCAGAACCACCGGCAACCCGGTTACGTGCTTCCATTCGCCCTGGAGCCAACCCCAGATGGTGCTGGCAATGATCATCGCCGACATGTAAATGGGCCAGCCGATCACCGCGCCGAAAGTGCCCAGAACCTTGACGGAGGAGCCGTAGAGCACGGTGCCCCCGATCCACATGGCGCCCATGAAGATGCACCAGCAAGCATTGAAAAGGGGCCGGCCTTCAGAAAACCCGCTCCAAGCGCGGGCGCGGGTGATCTTGCGCGCTCCCAGGAAGATACTGGGAAGCGCGCCCGTGCCCACCGAAAGACTCCAGATGGCGTTGGAAGCGTAAAGCGGGGCCGCTCCCATTTTCTCGGCAAGGTGAGCGATGGGTTGGCCCACCACCAGCGCCAGGTTGAAAGCCGTGGACATGACTCCCGCGAGGATGCATAGCGCCAGGCCTTTGCGAAACCGGGGGTCGCGTGCTCGCGTTACGGCGTGCGATTGGATCTTCTCCCGCATGTCGCCGGCAAACGTGCACATCAATACCCCCGCCAGCATGATGCCGTCGGCCCCGGCGATCTCCAGGGAATGGCCCACCCCTCGCCGCGAGGCGGGCACGAACAACAACGGCAGCAGCGACCCCAGTGCCACCGAAGATCCCAGAATGATTCCGTTGGTCAGCGACATGCCGACGATGTCAAAGGCGATGCCGTATAGCGCCAGCGACAGTCCCCAGAACATTCCAAATGAGGCCGTGGCGAGTACGATTTTCCAACCCGCCTCCGGATACACCGCCAGCAAGTGGGGAACGGTAAAGAACGCCACCACCCAGGGAAACATGAAGTACGCATTGCAGACGTAGAACATCCAGGCGTGGTCCCACTTCCAGGTGCGGACCAGCTTCATCGGCGCTAAAACCGAGCCGCCGATGACACCGGCGATAAGAACCAGAGCGATGCCGCCGAGAGGGGAATTCATGATGTGCGTGTCCGAAGTCCGGAGTCTGAAAATCAGAATCTGATGTCCTCTTGGGGCCCGACACCGGACTCCGGACCCCGGACTTCAGACAATTCTTTAGTACAGCGCGTTTCCGCAATCCGCGTTGAGGGTTTGGCCTGTCATCGAATCCGATAAACTTGAGGCAAGGAACAGGCAAACGGCGGCAATTTCGGGGGGAAGAATGCGGCGCTTCAGGCATTGCCGCGCCACGATTTCGGCCACAGCTTCCTGGCCTGCCTTGCCCTGTAGCGCAACCAGGCGCTTCTCAGCTTCGGTTTGGATGGCGCCGGGAGTGACGGCATTGACGTGAATGTTGTATTCGCCGAGTTCGCGAGCCAGCGCACGGGTGAATCCGATGATGCCGCCCTTGGATGCGATGTAATGGGAAAAGTTCGCGGCCCCCACGTGGATGTTCACGGAAGAAATGTTGATGATCTTTCCGGCGCGCCGCTTGATCATTTGCGGCGCCACGGCGCGCGTGCAGTAGAATGCGCCCTTCAGATTGATGTCGAGGACCTCGTTCCACTGCTCATCCGACATGTCGATGAGGGCGGCCCGGGGATATATTCCGGCGTTGTTGACTAGAATGTGGATGCCGCCGAATTCGCTGCTGGCCCGATCGACAGCGTCTTTGACCGACTTAATTTCCCGCACATCGCTGGCAACTGCCAAAGCCCTTCCGCCCGCCACGCGGATGGCTCCCGCCACGCCCTCCGCGCCCGAGCCGTCGCGGTCGAAGACCACCACGCTCGCGCCCTGTTGGGAAAATAGTTTGGCCGTGGCTTCCCCTATACCGGCTCCCCCACCGGTAATAAAAGCGACTTTTCCATCGAGCCGCCAAAGCGGTTGATTTTCCATGAGATGGCCTCAAATTGGGAATCCAGACCTGGTCTATCGCGGTTATTATGTTCGACGCATATGGTCTAGTCAAGGACAAATTGTGCTTGCAAAACTAACGGTTGACAGCGCGTAGGGGTTCGATGAGAATGGTCTAGTGCGGTTTAGTTCACCCAAACTTCTAACCCGTGCCCCAGACCCTGTACGAGAACAGCTTCGCCTGCTTTTGATGGCGGAGATCGAGCGGGGGGCGTTTTTGCGCGGCACCAAGCTCCCTTCCGAGCGCGAGCTGGCGGAGAGATTTGGCACTTCGCGCACCACCGTTCGCCAAGCCATTGAGTCCCTGGTAGAGGGAGGAACACTGGTTCGCAGCCCGGGGAAGGGGACCTTTGTCGCCGGCCAGCCGAGCGACACTGGGTCGTCCCTCGACCCATCTACCGGAGCACCGAATGGCGCAATTCCGGGGACGCTGGCACTGGTCATCAGCGAAGACATCTTCGAGTTTATCCAAGTGGGGTACAACCGCATCCTCGTGGGGGTTCAAAAGGCCTGCCAACAATGTGGTTACCGCCTGCTCTTCCATGTGCTGGCGGAGGATGCCCCGATCCTCGAAAACGACGTAGCCGGATACATGGTGGTGGGCGGCGCTCCGCGGCGCTTTCTGGAGCGATTGCAGGGGGCGGGCACTCCACTGGTACTGGTTGACTTGTTGATGGACGACCGTTCGGCCTCCGTGGGAATTGATTACGCGGGGGGCATGCGGCAGGCTGTAACTTATCTTCATAGCTTGGGGCACCGGAAAATCGGCTTCATCGGGTTTCCTAATTCCGAAAAATACATCGCCTTTTGGCAAATCCTGGACTCGCTCGATCTGCGCTACGAACCTCGCTGGGTGGCGTTCCTCCAGTTTCCGGATCTCCAGCCGAGCATGCTTTCCGGATACCGGGCGATGCAGGCGATTCTTGCGGTGGAGCCCCTTCCCACAGCGGTGATCGCCACCAACGACCTGGTGGCGTTGGGAGCCAAGGACGCCCTCTCAGTGGCGGGAATTGAAGTGCCAAAGCGCATGAGCATTCTGGGCTTCGACGACCTGGCGGGTGAAACCGAAGGGCCGCTTACCACCATGCGAACCGATTCCGCCGAGGTGGGAAGGCTGGCGGTGAGCGCCCTGCTCGAGCAGATTCGTGGGGGGACGCCGGGCCCCAACCGCATTACCGTGCCCACCGAGTTGGTCATTCGTGAATCCACAGCTCCAGTCTGCGCGGGGGAAGAAGGAACCGAAAGATGATTCGGACCTGGGACCGATCGCGCGCCTTATATCAGCGAGCTTGCAACTCGCTAACCGGCGGCGTCAGCAGCCCGGTGCGCGCGAAAGCTCCCGTACCTCTGTACTTCACCAACGGGCATGGTGCGCGCCTGCTCGACGTGGACGGCAACGAGTACGTTGATTACCAGCTTGCCTGGGGACCGAATATTCTCGGCTACAACCATCCGCGCATGGTGGAGGCGATGCGGGTGCAGGCTGAGCGGCCTTACAGCTATGGGGCGCAGCATGAGCTGGAAATTGCCGTCGCGGAGCGCATTCAGGCCTGCGTTTCGTGCGCTGAGCGCGTGGCCTTCACTTCCAGCGGCAGCGAAGCCGTGCAGCTTGCCCAACGACTGGCGCGGGCTTTCACCGGACGGCCGCTGATACTGAAGTTTGAGGGCCACTACCACGGCTGGATGGACTCGGTGTTGCACAGCCACCACCCCGCGCTGGAGCAGACGGGGCCGCGGGAAAGACCCCACGTGGTGCGGGAATCCGTAGGGCAGGTGCCCAACTCCGTTGACAACGTCATTGTGGCGCCTTGGAATGACGTGGATCTTCTGGAGCGGCTTCTGGCGGAGCACTCCGCCAAGGTCGCCGCGGTCATCATGGAGCCGGTGCTTTGCAACAGCGGCTGCCTGCTGCCCAAGCCCGGCTACTTGCAGGCGGCGCAGGAATTGGCCCACCGGCACGGCGCCTTGCTGGTGTTTGACGAGGTCATTACCGGCTTCCGCATGGCGTTGGGCGGCGCGCAGAGCCATTACGGCGTCATCCCCGATTGCGCCACTTTTGGGAAAGCTGTGGGCGGCGGACTTCCGCTCAGCGTGGTGGGCGGCCGCAAGGAAATCATGGAGCAGATGTTCACCGGGGGAGTGGTTTTCGGTGGCTCGTTCAACGGCAACCCGACCTCGCTGGCGGGCGCAAACGCGGTCCTGGAGGAACTGGCGCGCGATGACGGCGCGGCGATCAAGCGCGCCAATGGCACCGGTGAAAAGCTGCGCGCCGGGCTGCAACAGCTCGCCCAACAACACCACATCCCGCTTCAAGTCACCGGCTTCGGGGCGGCCATGTGTATGCATTTCACCACCCGCGCTGAATTGCTGGAATACCGCGACGTGCTGGCGGACGACTCCGAGCGTTTGCAGCGATTCCTGTACCTGGCGATGGAGGACGGTGTCATTCTGGTTCCCGACGGGCGCCTTTACGTCTCCGTCGTTCATGACGAGCGCGACGTCGAGGAAACCCTTGCCGCCTTCGCCCGTGTGTTTGCCAAGTTGTAACTCTCCTTTCACTTGATTGCGAAGTTGTCGAATTGCGCCGTGTTCCAGCCGGTTCCGATCCCCGCCATTCCGTGCTGGTGACTCGTGTCGGTGACGTTCGCAACCGAGGCGCCGTCGATGCTGACCCGGATTGCCGTTCCCTTAAAGGCCATGGCGAGGTGGTGCCAGGTGTTCAACTGAAAAGCGACCTTTCCTGATGCCAGCCTGCTTGTGGGGGTCTTGAACTTTGCGCTGTTCAATTCCCACGTTCCATCCTGCTGGACCGTGAGCAGGTAGGCGCTGACCCAACGCGCCTTAATATCCTGGAACCAATCGGCGGAATCAATGCGCCCGGCCAGTGCCGCGCTGCCGGGTTTCTCGATCATCACATCCGTACTGACCTCGTAATCTGACCAATCCGCGTTGCCGAGGAATGTGAACGGGTCCGGCGCCAGCTTCCCCCAGGAAATCGGCCGCCGGTCGATAACCTGGCGAAGGCATTTGCCCGGGCGGTCGGTGCATGCAACAACCTCGAAGGCCCCATTCTGATCAGCAAAGTATTTGGGAGCCTTGCCGACAGACGTGCTCTCGAAATCCTCCGCGTAAGGAAACGGGAACGCGGCGAGAGGTGGAGGCGCAGCAGTTCCCTTGGCCTGTCCCATCGTTGTGGTCAGCGAATAGATGGAATCCGGTTCCAGAGTGATTGTGAATGAACCATCCTGTGGTGTGATGTCGCTGACCTTCTCGAATGTCTTGCTGGCGTTGGTCTCCCACACGTGGACGGTGTCCGTCGAGAGGCCGCCAGAGACTTGAAATTTCACTTCTTGCGGCGCGGTGGCGTCAACCGTTTCCACAACCATGCTGTAGTCGTTGCCCGTGGGGCTTTTCAGGGTAACGTAGCTCCCGTTGCCCGTGAGGTAGCCGCACGCGCTGTCGAGGTACTGCCATCCCGGTTGCGCAAACTGCGTGGTGTGGGCGGTTACCCAGATGGCGGCCTGCACGTTGTAATGCCCTGACCATGGGGTGTTGGCGTACATCAAGCCGGAATGGGGCGCGGCGAGGTTGTCGTAATAAGAGGTCACGGGACTCCACGTCTCCGTCTTGGTCATCTTCCCGTCGATGTAGTTGGTGTTCAGAAATTTGGCCCAGATTCTTGCCCCGGGTTTCCAATCGCGTTGCAGCATGGTTCCCGATTTGTCGAAGGGCTGATCCTCGCTGGACCACAAAGGCTTCCCGGAATGCAATGCTCCCCCCGTAACGTCGACATTCCCTTTCACCCGCGAGTAATGCACGGTGATGGCATAGACGGCCTCCTTCAGTTCGGGATCGAGCTTGAAGTCATCGGTGATTTTCCACTGATTCTCATAAAGGTCCGCGGCCACGATGTTCGTGATGAGGCCGTTCGCGACAAGAGTCTTCTTCAGCAGTTTGATATATCCAATGTCGTAATTCGTCTCATTCCAAATGCCCACATAATTGATGTCCAATCCCTGCTGCTTCTTCGCCCCCTGGATGAACTTAGCGATGTAGTCCGCCATGTCCTGCGAATAGTACTTCCCATTTCCAATCCAACCGGGCGCGCCCCAGGGCAGGGCGTCCAGAATGATCTTCGGGTTTCTGGCCTTGGCTTCTTTCATCAGCCACCACTCATAGCCCCGGTCGTAATTCTCACCGGTGCGGGAGCGCATGTGGCTGGGTTCGGACCCATCGGTGGAATTTGTGTCGCCTCCCACTTCAACCTTCAGGTGCTGGAGAGCCGCGCCGTAATTGGGCTTGAACAGGTAATCCAGAATCTGGCTGCGCTGCGGTTCAGGGTAGTCGATCAGCAGTCGCGAAGACGCTCCGGCGCTGACGCCACCGATTCCTTCGAATATCCTTCCTTTCCCGGAGCCATCAATCTTGACTTCAGTTTTCGCGATGGGCTTTTGGCAGGATGCGAAAGAAACGAGCACGAGCATTAAGGCAATTATCAAGGCAGGTCTAGGTTTCATAAGAGCTCCTCGGCTTTACGTTCATGCCAGGATTTCTGTCGTGTCATCCAAGCGGCACACATTCTACGCGCATCCGCCTCCGTGGGAGGCACTTCTTTCTACCCATCGGATCGTGCGCGCTGAATGGGTTTTCGAGCTATAATCGAATTCGTTCCTTAGCATCAAAGGGCATCCCTAAAAAAACCGCCCGGGCCGGCAGGCCTCGAGGCGAAATGAGTTATGGCTTGTGCTGCTCGACCGCTGGGCGTGCCAGGAATTAGAAAGGGCCAAATGAAAATCACGGAAATCAAGCTCTACGCGATTCGCGCCGGAAATACGGGCGAACGCGGCGCGCAATTTGGAGAGTCGCAGTACTGGGGCGGCGGCTGGCAGACCAATTCGCTGATCGCCAACCCCATGTCGCTTTACCCGCAATACGCGCGGGTGCGCACGCAGTGGATGGGACCGGGCCAGGACCCTTACGCCATCGAAATCACCACCGACGAGGGTGTGCGCGGCGTGGCCACCAACTATGGCGGCGGGCCCTTCGCCTGTGGCGTCATCGAAAAGCATTTCAGCCGCTTCCTGATTGGGCAGGATCCCTTCAACATCGAGCTGATTTGGGACCAGATGTACCGCTCGGTGATGCCCTACGGCCTTGGTGGAGTTACGGCCATGGCGATGAGCGGCGTTGACCTGGCGCTGTGGGATTTGATGGGCAAGGCGCTCGGGCAACCCGTGTACCGCTTGGCGGGCGGCAAGACCAAGGACACCATTCCGTGCTACATCACCACGCATCCCGACTACGCCAAGGTGTGGAAAGACCGCGGCTTCCTGGGCGTGAAGATCGCCGCGCCGTGGGGCGCTGCCGACGGGCGCGATGGCCTGAACAAGATGCAGAAGTGTGTCGAACAGACGCGCGCCGATCTCGGCAACGACCTCGAGATCATGATCGATTGCTACATGTCGTGGGACACGGAGTTTTCCTCGCGCCTCGCGCACCGCGTGCGCGAGTGCGACGTCAAGTGGTTCGAAGACCCGTTGCCCAACGGTTGGGCGGAGGGTTTGAACGCCGAGCTGCGCGGCCGCATCAACCCCATTCTGGTGGCGGTTGGGAATCTGGAGTTTGATTACAAGGCTTATTACTCCATTCTCTCCCAGCGCGCTTGCGATGTTATCCAACCTGAACTTCAGTGGTGCGGAGGCCTGACCGCCGTCCGTCGCATTGCCGCCATGGCGCGGCCGTATGACATCCCGGTGATTCCCCACGGGTCGGGCGTGTACAACTACCATTTCGTCATGTCCAACGTGAACTCCCCTTACGCCGAGTACCTCAGCGTGGGGAGCGGCACCGAGGTGCGTCCCATCTTCGACGCGGTGATCGGCGAACCGTTGCCGGTGAATGGACACATCACGCTGAGTGACAAGCCGGGCTTCGGCATCGAGCTGAACCCGGATTATCTGCAACCGTACAAATAGCGGGGCAAGGGACAAGGGACAAGGGGCAAGGGATAAGGGGTAAGGGTTGCGGGACAATTCGCACCTTCTCAACGCTTTCCGAATTGCCAGTCGTGGCCCGGTTCCAATGCGGGCGTTGCGTGTCCCGTTTCCCTTACCCCTTGTCCCTTGTTCCGAGTACATATGGAAGAGAGCAACGCGCGCAAAGTCGTCTGTGGCGTAATCGGGGCGGGTTGGTGGGGAACCTACGCGCATCTCCCCGCGCTCATCTCCCACCCGCGCGCCAAGCTGGCGGCCATTCAGACTCGCGACCGGGATTCCGCCGCCAAGATTGCCCGCGACTTCAACATTCCCCGCACCTTCACTTCTGCCGATGAACTGATCGCGCAGGAGGATCTGGAGGCGGTGGTGATCAGCAGCGTTCCCCACCTGCATTTCCCGCAAGCGCAGGCGGCCCTGCGGCGAGGCCTGCACGTGCTGGTGGAAAAGCCCATGACCTTCACCGCCGCCGAGGCTCGCGAGCTCGTGGAGCTTGCGCAGGCGAACCATCGGCTCCTGGTTTCCTGCTTTCCCTGGCATCACACGCGGCACGGGCAGGAAGCGCGCCGATTGATCGCTCAGGGCGAACTTGGGGAACTTCGCATGATCAGCGTGTTGATGACCAACCCCGTAGACCACCTGATTCGCGGCGCCGCCACCTTTCCCACGCACGGCCGGCCGTACATTGAGCCCCAGGCGGAGACTTACAGCGACCCCGCGGTGGCCGGCGGCGGGCAGATCTACACGCAGGTGGCGCATGTGGCGGGCTACCTCACGTTCCTCACCGGCGCGCGCCCGGCGCAGGTGTTTGCGCGCTTCCACAATGACGGCTGCCGCCTCGATATCTTCGACGTGCTGAACGTCGAGCTGGAAAACGGCTGCATCGCCTCGATCGCCAGCACCGGCGCCACTCCGCTCGAGAACCGGCTTTATGAAGTCCGCATTTACGGAACCAAGGCGTGCCTCTTCATGGAGCTGTGGTCCGGCACCATGACGGTGATGCGGCGCGATGGCGGCGGCGAGACTCGCTATCCGGATTTGGCGCCGGCGGAGATCTTCCCGGAACGCGCTCCGGCACAGAACTTGGTGGACTCGATTCTGGGTTTGGCAACAGCGGTCTCGCCGGGGACCATGGGCTTGGCGTCGATGGAAATCGTCGAGGCCGCGTGCGAGTCAGCTCGAACGGGACAGAACATCAGACTGCGTAAATCGCCCCCATGAACTCACCGAACTCACCGGTCACGCTTCGAGGGATCACCTGGAACCACAGTCGCGCTTTGCCGCCGCTGGTGGCCGCGGCGCAGCGCTTTGAGGAAATGCATCCCGGCATCACCGTTCACTGGGAGAAGCGCAGCCTGCACGAGTTTGGGCACGCGGGCTTGGCCCCGCTGTGCCGGGAAAACGACCTGCTGGTCATCGACCATCCCATGCTCGGCGCAGCCATCAAAGCCGGGCTGTTTCTCAACTTGCGCCCGCTCCTGCCCGCCGCGTTTGTCGAGGACTTGCGCGCGAACTCCGTGGGGCTGTCGTTTCCAAGCTACGAACTGGAGGGGCAACTGCTCGCCGTCCCCATCGACGCGGCCACGCCCACGGCCAGCTACCGTCCTGATCTGCTGAGCCGGGGCGGCGTGGATTTGCCGCAAACATGGGCAGAGGTTTTGGACCTCGCGCGCATGGGGCAGGTGGTGATGCCGGGGTTTCATGCGGACGTCTTCCTCAACTTCCTCGCGCTGTGCGCTTCGCAGGGCAGCGCGATTGCCGCAAGCCCGGAGCAGTTGGTGGAGACTGAGGCGGGTCTCCTCGCCCTCGAGCAACTGCGCGAACTCGCTTGCCTGATGCCGGCGGCCATCTACGATTGGAACCCCATCGCCCTCTATGAAACCCTCGCCGCCCGCGATGACTACGCCTATTGCCCGTTCGCTTACTGCTACAGCAACTACGCGCGCCCCGGCTTCGGCGCGCACGTGGTACGATTTGCAAACACGGTAACCTTGGGAGAAGGGAAGCCGCTGCGCACCGTGCTGGGAGGAACGGGCCTGGCGATTTCCGCCCAGTGCTCCAGCGTGAGTCAAGCCCTGGACTACCTGATGTACGTGGCGGGTGAGGATTGCCAGCGGAGTCTCTACGGGCTGAGCGGCGGTCAGCCTGCGCATCGGCAGGCGTGGCTGGATGACACGCTGAATCGTGTTACCAATGGGTTCTTTCGTGACACGCTCGCCTGCCTCGACGCCGCCATCGTGCGCCCCCGCTACGACGGCTACATCGAACTGCAAGGCCAAGCCGGGTACCCCATTGTGAGTTTCCTCAAAGAGGGCGGCACTGCCCAGTCCGTGCTCGCCGCGATTGATGCGCTGTATCGCAAGATTGAGGTCCCATTGGGTGGGGATTGTGAAGTCTAGACGATTGCAGGTCGCGATTCTTGATGTAACAACCCTGTTTTCATAAACTTATAGCTAAAACACGATAAGTCGTTTTTTTTCTATAAACTCTGAGGAGCACTTTTTTTGCCCCTTTGTTTTCAAGGAACTCTGAGGAGCAACCTTCATTTTTAACCTCTTTTTGTGTCACCTTCCCGGGTTGCGGTCACTATTGGGAAACTCCCTGAATATCCTTAATGGTCGATAGGTTTTTCGGGTTGTTGAGGATGGACATTGAAACCTCGGGTTCCGGGAAAGCCGGGGCGCCGCCTAAACCCAACGGAATCCGGCCGCACAACCATTGTACCCTCGAAAAGCGTCTTGTCAAGCACTATTTTAGCCTACATGTAAAAGCCTATATGTCTGGAGAAAAAGTCTAGTCAAAATGACTAGACACGACAGAATGTCCGGGAATGTGGGGTTATCCTCAGGGGTACGTGAGAGCTGTGGATCGAAATTACGAGAAGAGGGGTGTCGCAAAGGGGGGAAGGCCTCGAATACCCAATTTGGTTCATAGAATGCTGGAACATATCGAGCCCTTGCGGTGTCTGAGGAGTTATGCGGATCGGTTTGTCCGGGCGAATCGGCGTCGGCATCATGCTCTTTGCGGCCGTGGCGGACGGCGCCTCATGGCTGGTCAGGGCGATTGACGATTATCCCTTCGATTTCTACAGACAAATTGACGCTTACCTGCCGGTGGTCTTTCTTTTTGGCCTGGCGCTGCTTTTGCCCTCGATCAGTATTGCCATTCAAACCAAACGGGCCGCGAGTCTATCAAAGGTTTCGTTGACGACCGTAGGACCGCTGCCGCCGGAGTTGCGGCGGGATGCGGGTCAAGTTGAATCGGGCGAGGGCGCTGCTCGAAGAATTCCTGTCGACGGCGGTGAAATTCCCCAACCCAAGCTGGCCTTTGTTCCTTCCACCTCGCACCCCAGTCTTCTCAAGTGGTTCGCCTACGCATCCATTCTGGCAGCACCCATTTTGGACTTCGGGCGATTGGAATTGCTCGCTGTCACCCTCTTTGCGTCGGGCGTGGCTTTGCTGTTTTGGCCTGAGGTTCGGGAAACTGAAGAGTTGAGCTTGCAGGGAGAGACCCGTGCGACCTACAGAGGCATGGCCCGGGTCAGTCGCACGCTCCAGCCGCTGATCGCGCTCACCAAGCCACTCTCCAGTCTCCGCATGGCCTCATACCTGGTGATAATGGTTTTGGTAATCGTGTGGGGGGTTGGCGCGATTTCGACCCCGCTCATTTCTACGGGGTTGTTGGTCGTGGTTGGGATGCCCCTACCAAACATCCTGGCAGCGAACAAGTCACGGAACGAACCGCTGGTTTTGCGGATTGATGCCCAGGGCAATTTATCCCTGAACCGTCAAGCTGTTTTGCGCGCCGACGTGGAGAAGCGGCTACGAGAGAGGCTGAGCCGTATCGCGGATCATTGGGTCTATGTCGATGCAGACCCAAGCCTTGATGCCGGGGACGTCATCGAGGCGGTGGACATGATTTACGGGGCGGGGGATGTAATGGTGGTTTTGGTGACGCCGAGCATGAAGAAGGGGAACTCAATGTGGGCCGGAATACCCCCCTGCGAAGCCCAAGCACTACAGGAACCGGTTTTGAGAATGCCGAGGGGGTGGCCCACTCGCTGGGGCTACCAGAATCCGCTCGTCTCGTTTGTCCTCAACCCGCGCGGCGAAGTATCGAGCGTCAAGATACGAAAAGGTTCGGGTGACCCTGAAATTGACGAGTGGGTTCTTCGTTCTGTGCAGAAGTGGAAATACACACCCACGCCGGGCTGTGGGCAGCAAGCGGTGGAAATAACTGTCCCGGTTTATTCCTGGTAGCTGGCCGAGGCTGGGTAGGGAATCTCTCGGGACCCGGCGGTGTCAGAGGTGTTATGCGGATCGGTTTCTCCGGGCGAATTGGGGCCGGCATCATGCTCTTTGCGGCCGTGGCGGACGGCGCCTCATGGCTGGTCAGGGCGATTGACAATTATCCATTCGATTTCTACAGACAAATTGACGCTTATCTGCCGGCGGTCTTCCTTTTTGGCCTGGCGCTGTTGTTGCCCTCCATCAGCATTGCCATTCAAGCCAAGCGCGCGGCGAATCTGGCGAAGGTTTCGTTGACAACCGTAGGACCGTTGCCGCCAGAGTTGCGACTGGAGACTGGCCAAGTGGACTCGCAGCCGACCACTGCTCACACAAGTCCAGCCCACGAGGGTGAGATTCCCGCACTCAGACTAGCCTTTATTCCCTCTTCGTCGCGCCGCAGGCTCTTTAAGCGGGTTGCATACGCTTGCCTTGTGGCAGCCGGCATTTTGTACGGCGGGGTGCAGTACTGGGTGGCGACCCGCACAAACGTTTTACTCAATGTCGCCATCCCTCTCGTGCCGGGTCACAATCGCACACCGGAGTTTCGAACGAATCTGCGGTTGGTTTATTGGGCACGCTTGACTTTCTCCGAATATGGCCAGCCAAATTGCGGAATTTCGTACGGCTCAAAACCCGCGATCCGCTGGCAATTATCAAGGTCTGGGCGGCCGGTGGCCGAAGGGGTTTTCAGCGACTCGATTTGGCGCTGGAATGAAGTCGTCGCAGGATTCGAGGTCCCAAGGGGCTTGTACAGCATGGACATTGAGCCTCCTGCCGCATGTATGGTCGATGCGCCGGAATACCCTCGGCTCAAGGTGGAGGTTGATTGGCAAGCCACGGGGCTCGACAACAAAGCGGATTTGCTTTTCTACATACTCGCTGCAATGGGGATCACCTTGCTCCTTTGGCCTGACGTTCGGGAAACGGAAGGGCTGAGCTTACAGGGTGAAACTCGCGCGACTTATAGGGGCATGGCGCGAGTGGGCCGCAGCCTCCAGCCTTTGATCGCGTTCACCAAGCCGCTCTCCAGTCTGCGAATGTTCTCCTACATGGCGGTGACAGGTATTGCCATGATTTACTGGTTTTGGGCAGTTGCCACGCCCCTCACTCCCCGGGGATTGATGGTCTACGTCCCCAAGCCCGGAACCTATGCCCGGGCGGATGAATCATGGAACGAACCGCTGGTGGTGCGCGTCGATGCCCAGGGCAACTTGTATCTAAACCGGCAGCCTGTGCTGTTCGCCGATCTGGGAGAGCGCCTTGAAAAGGCCCTGAGCCTTCGCGCCGACTGGACGGTCTTTGTGGACGCGAACCCTGACGGTAATGCCGGCGACGTCATCGGGGCGATTGACCTCATCCACGGGATAGGAGGCACTAAGGTATTCTTGGTTACATTAAGCATGAAGAAGGAGAAGCCGGAATTGGCAATAATGCCCCCGTGCGAAAGTAAGGCACCCCACCCGCCGGAACTGAGATTGCCGGAGAAGTGGCGCGACGTCAGGTTTTACGAATATCCGGACGTATCGTTTGTCGTAAACGAGAGTGGCGAGGTATCGAACGTTAAAATCCAAAGAAAAGGGGACTACCCGGAGTTTGCTGAATGGCTTGCCTGTTCCGCGCGCAAGTTGAAATACCCACCGGCTCCGGGCTGTGGCAAGCACGAGTTGCACGTCGGATATTATTGGTAGCTGCCCGCAGCAGGTGGACAGGAACAAGCCGAAACGCAAAACGTAAATCGCAAAAGGCAAAGGTGATAGGTTGGCTTGCGCAGAGCAAAGCTCTGCGGTCGTGGCTTCGCCGTGGATTCGCGGCCATCGATTCGCAGAGCTGCGCTCTGCGCAATCCGGTTAGGTTGCAACTCCCCCAGGGCGTGGTTTGATTGCGGCTTCGCCGCGCGGCGGTCTCGGTGCGTTCGCACAGTTTCAATACCGCTTGTTGGAATCGGCCCGCACGCGGTCGACGTACTTTTCCGTGGCCACTTCCACGCGCACGGTTTCACCAGGCTTGATGAATTGCGGCACCATGATTTCCAGGCCATTCTCAAGCGTCGCCGATTTGTAGGTATTGTCCTGCTGCTGGTGGACGGGCTGCGCGGTGGTGGTGATTTTCGCCTCCACGATGGGCGGGAAGACGATGCTCACCGGCTGGCCTTCATAAAACTCCACGGGGACTTTCATCTCCGCCTGGAGGAATTTTGTGGCCGTGCCGATGGCCTCGCGCGGAATTGATACCTGCTCGTAGGTCTCGGGGTGCATGAAGGTCACGGAATCGGCGTCCGAGAAAAGGAATTCCATCTCCTGCCTCTGGAGCTGGGTTTCCTCCAGCCGTTCTTCCGGCCGGAAGCGGAACTCCTTCAGCGTGCCGCTGATCACGTGGTGAGCGCGGGCGTGAACGCTTCCCGGCATCTTGCCTTGTCCCAAGTGATAGGTGGATTCGAACACCTTGAAGATGTCCGCACCCATTTTCAATATCATTCCTGGACGGAGTTGTGACGCGATAACCATGGGGACCTCGATCGCCGTGCGGCTTGCCATCGTTAGGCAGGTAAGGGTAGCGCGGCCCAAGCGGAAATGAAAGTCAAAACTCGGTGCTTGGGCGTACCGCCGCCATCTTGGCGGCACCGGTGCCGGCTGGAAGCCGGCGGTACGATCCCCATTTGGACATTACCCGCAGTCCGGTGCTGTCCTAGATTGGGTGTACCGCCGCCATCTTGGCGGCTCCGGTGCCGGCTGGAAGCCGGCGTTAGTGCGCCTGAGAGCGCATCCGATCAGAGAGGTGAGAGTCCTCTTCAAGACAACGTAACTTGTAATCAGCCTGCAACTGCGTCGTGGCGACACGGGGTGGG
>Ga0326727_10007605_pt1 | contig 28454 bp, 32 predicted proteins | sample MB2enrmetagenome_FD_207643 | JGI IMG/M metagenome (GOLD analysis project Ga0326727, IMG submission 207643) | Lab enriched peat soil microbial communities from McLean, Ithaca, NY, United States - MB29MY | ecosystem: Environmental > Terrestrial > Soil > Wetlands > Peat | place: USA: New York... | reverse complement strand
AGGCCGCCCCGGCCAGTTGCAGTTCGCTCGAGAACGAGCGGAACGGCTGGAGGGCCGGCTGCTGACCGCCCACCTGAAGCGGCTGTCCCGCCGTTCGAGGCAGAAAGTCGCGTGACGGGAGCCCGGCTTCCGCCCGCAGGGCATCGGGCCCACCGGCTGTCCCCGCATCGAAGGAGCGCTCGGGGCCGCCTCCGCCGCCCAGTCGCGCGAGGTGGCGCAGGACCGAGTCGGCGTAGCCGAGCCGGATGCCGTCGGGCCAGGTCGTCACCGTCCCGGTCGCGTTGGGCGACCCGGCATTGTAGGCCGAGAGCGCCGCCCGGACGTTGCCGCCGAAGCGGTGCAGTAAGCCCGAGAGCAGTCCGGCCGCGTAGTCGGCATTGGCCGCCGGATCGGCAGCGGCCGGGGTCGAGGCGAAATCGTGCCAGCGGTCGTCGATCTGGAAGACGCCGTGCCCGTGGCCCCCGTCGCCTACGATATTGCGGCCCGAGTCGCTCTCCGGGCCGCCCGTCTCCTGGGCGGCGACCGCCGCCAGCAGCCTGCCGTCGACCCCGTGGCGGGCCGCCGCCGCCGCGATTTCCCGCCCGAAACTGATCCCGCCCAAACCCGTCATCTCGCACCTCCGCGCCCCCTATCCCGCGGACGAGGCCGAACGGCAAGGCCCCGAGCGACCGCTCCCGAGCGACCGCTCGCGTTGACAAGGCCTTGGGGGGTCCCTATTATTGGAGGGTTGTTCCGGGGCCGGAGAGCCGACGTGTCCTCTCAGCAGAAAATCGACGTGGGCGTGGTCCTCGGTGCGGGTCGAGAGCTCGACGTGCACCAGGCCGTCTCCATCCCCGACTTTGGGTCCTACTCGTTCTCGACCCCGGCCGACGTCGCGCTTTCCGTGCGACGCCTCGGACGCGGGCTCGAAATCGAGGGAACCGCCGACGTGACCGCCTCGGGCCAGTGCGCCCGCTGCCTCGACGACGTGCGGCTCCCGCTCCACCTCGAAATCGACGAACGTCTCGACCCCGACCGCGAGCGGGACGATCCGCTCGGCGAGAACAACGTCCTGGTAGGGGACGAACTCGACGTGGGCGATCTCGTGCGGCAAGTGATCGACTCGGCGCTCCCGCTCGTGCTGCACTGCACCGACGACTGCGGCGGGCTCTGCCCCGACTGCGGCAACACCCGCAACGGCGCGTGCCGCTGCCCCCGAATCACGGAGTAAACATGGCCAATCTCAAGTGGAAGACCCCCCGCTCCAAGACGCGGAGCCGGCGGGCGGCGAACTGGAAGCTCAATCCGGTGACGACCGTGGACTGTCCGCAGTGCAAACAGGCGAAGCGGCCGCATTTCGTGTGCCAGTTCTGCGGCTTCTACGACGGCCGTCAGGTGATCCAGCCGAAGGACCCGCACGCTGGCCACGACCACGGCTAGGAACGGGTCCGGTCCGGTCGCGTTTGGTCAGTACGGCGCCCGCATTGCGGGCGTCGGCCATTACGTCCCCGAGCGGGTGATGACCAACGCCGATTTCGAGAAACTCTTCGACACCTCCGACGAGTGGATCGTCTCGCGGACCGGAATGCGCGAACGCCGCTACGCGCCGCCCGAGATGGCCTCGAGCGATCTGGCCACGCGCGCCGCGCGGCACGCTCTCGAACGCGCGGGCCTAGAAGCCAACGAGATCGATTGCTTCATCGTGGCTACGGTCACGCCCGACTATCACTTTCCGGCGACGGCCTGCATCGTCGCCTCGAACTTGGGCGTGGTCGGCAAAGCCGCGTTCGACATCGAGATCGCCTGCAGCGGGTTCATCTACGAACTGCCCATGGCCGCGAGCTTCGTTCGCGCGGGCGTATTCCGCCGGGTGATGATCATCGGCGTCGAGACCCTGTCGCGGATCCTCAATATGGAAGACCGCTCGACCGCTATTCTCTTCGGCGACGGTGCGGGCGCGGCGATCGTCGAGCGCGTCGACGCGGCCGCCGATTGTTTTCTGGCCTCGGAACTCGGCGCCGACGGCAACGCCCCGGAGATGCTCTATCTGCCCGCGGGCGGCTCGCGCGAACCGCTTACGGTAGAGGGCATCGCGCAGAAACGCGACAAGGTGAAGATGGCCGGGCGCGAAGTCTTCAAGTACGCGGTGACCGCGATGTGCGATACCTCGCGGACCGTGCTCGAACGCGCGCAACTCACCACCGCCGACGTCGACTGGATGATTCCGCATCAGGCCAATCTGCGCATCATCGAGGCCGCGGCCAAGCGGCTCGACATCCCGCGCGAGCGCATCGTGGTCAACATCGAGAAGTACGGCAACACCTCGTCGGCCTCGATTCCGATCGCGCTCTCCGAGACGATCGAAGCGGGCGCGTTGCGCAAGGACGACATCATTCTCTTTACCGGCTTCGGCGGCGGCCTCTCGTGGGGCTCGGTCGCATGGCGCTGGGACGGCTGAGCGCGATGCGGTACGGCGTCGTCTTTCCGGGTCAAGGTTCGCAGGCGGTCGGCATGGGCGGCGCGCTGGTGGAAGCGTTTCCGCAAGCGCGCGATTTGTTCGCGCGGGCCGAACGCGTGCTGGGTTACGACCTGCTCCAAATCGTGCGCGAAGGACCCGAGGAAAAACTGCGCGAGACGCGCTATAGCCAGCCGGCGATCTACGTCGTGAATTACGCGCTGGCCGCCGCAGCCGATCTGCCGGTGGTCGCGAGCGCGGGTCACTCGTTCGGCGAATTCTGCAGCCTCACGCTCGCGGGCGCGCTCGACTTCGACGAAGCGCTCGGTTTGGTGGCCGAACGCGGGTTGGCCATGCAGGACGCGGCCAACGTCGCTCCCGGCGCGATGGCGGCGATCTTGGCGCTCGACGAAACGGTGCTGCGCGAGATCTGCGCGGCGGTGCGCGACGCCGGAATCGGCCGCGTGCAGTTGGCCAACTTCAACGCGCCGGGACAGATCGTGATCAGCGGCGACCGCGATGCGGTCGCGGTCGCCGGCGAGCGCGCGCTCGAAGCGGGCGCCAAACGCGTGGTGCCGCTCAACGTGTCGGGCGCGTGGCACAGCGAATTGATGGCGCCGGCGCGCGAACGCTTCGCGCCCTTCGTGGAACGCGCGTCGATCCGCATGCCGCGCTTCGACGTGATCTCCAACGTCGACGGCCGGCCCTACGCGTCGGTGGCGGCGATCCGCGAGAATCTGGTCCGCTCCGTGACCGAGGAAGTGCTCTGGCACGCCGCCGCCGTGCGGCTGGTGGAAGAAGGCCTCGACGCGATCGTCGAGTTCGGCGGCTCGGCCGTCCTCGCGCCGCTCATGAAGCGCGTTCCCGGCGCGCCCCCGGCCAAGTGGATCGGCGACGAACGCGGCGTCGAGAAACTCCGGGCGGAGCAGGGGGCGGCCTCCCGGTGAGCGTCGCGATCGTCACCGGAGCCAGTCGCGGCATCGGCCGGGCCATCGCCGTCGACCTGGCCCGTGCCGGGGCCGACGTGGCCTTGCTCGGGCGTGATGCCGAGGCGCTCGAAGAGACCGCTCAGGCGGTCCGGGGTGCGCGCGCCGAGGCCCGGAGCATATCGATCCTCGCGGACGTCACCGACGCCGCGGCGGTCGAGGCGGCCGTCGCGCGGACGATCGAGGAACTCGGGCCGCTCGACATCGCCGTGGCCAACGCCGGGCAGGCCATCGACGGGCTGCTGGTCCGGATGAAGCCGGCCGACGTGGAACAGGTGCTGGCGGTCAACCTCAAGTCGGCTTTCTATCTTTGCGCGGCGGTGGCGAAGCCGATGATGCGCCGGCGTTCGGGTTCGATCGTGCTCGTATCGTCGATCGTGGGCCTCACCGGCAACGCGGGGCAGGCCGGGTACGCGGCGGCGAAGGCCGGCTTGCTCGGCCTGGCCAAGTCGCTAGCAAAGGAATTGGGGTCGCGGAACGTAAGAGTCAATGCCGTCGCGCCCGGTCTGATCGAGACGGCGATGACGCAATCGCTGCCCGATCAGGCTCGAGCACACTTCCTTGCAACGATCCCCCTCGGACGATCGGGAACGCCGGAAGACGTCAGTGGGGTCGTCACGTTCCTCTGCTCCGATGCCGCCCGCTACGTGACCGGTCAAACGATCGTCGTCGACGGCGGCTTTTTCATGTAAATCGGCGCTCGGCGCGCCCTAGGACAGGAGACAATGGCGGATACTCAGACCACCTTCGATAAGGTAAAGAAGATCATCGTCGAGCAATTGGGCGTCGACGAGGCCGAGGTGACGATGGAAGCGTCGATTACCGACGATCTCGGCGCCGACTCGCTCGACCAGGTCGAATTGGTCATGGCGTTCGAGACGGAGTTCAATATCGATATTCCCGATGAAGAGGCGGAAAAGATCAAGACGGTCGGCGATGCCGTACGCAAGATCGACGAGACCGCCCCGAAGAGCTGAGTTGCGCCATGCGGCGTAACTCGGAGCGGCGATGTTAGAAGCGCTCTCAGATCGCCTGGGGGCGATCTTCGCGCGTCTGACCAGCCGCGGACGGCTGACCGAAGCCGACGTCAACGACGTGGCCCGAGAGGTCCGCGTCGCATTGCTCGAGGCCGACGTCAACCTCGCGGTCGCCAAAGACTTCGTCGCGAAGGTCAAGGAGAAAGCGGTCGGCGCCGACGTGCTGGCCTCGCTGACCCCCGCGCAGTCGGTCGTCAAGATCGTCCACGACGAACTCGTGGCGCTGATGGGCGGCGCGCAGTCGCGACTGCAGTTCTCCGACGCGCCGCCGACGGTGATGATGCTCGTCGGCCTGCAAGGGTCGGGTAAGACGACGCACGCGGGCAAACTCGCCCTGCGGCTCAAGGAACAGGGACGCCGCTCTCTGCTGGTGGCCGCCGACATCTATCGTCCGGCCGCCATCGAACAGCTCAAGACGCTCGGGCGCCAACTCGACCTGCCCGTCTTTTCCGAAGAACGCGCCAACCCGGTCGACATCGCCAAGCACGGCGTCGCCGAAGCGCAGCGCCTGGGCATTCCCATCGTGATCGTCGACACGGCCGGCCGCCTGCAGATCGACGACGCGCTGATGGCCGAACTCGAGAAGATCAAGGCCGCGGTCAAGCCCAAAGAGATCCTGTTCGTCGCGGACGCGATGACGGGCCAAGAAGCGACCAACGTCGCCAAAGGCTTCCACGCGCGCCTCGGCCTGACCGGCGTCATCCTGAGCAAGATGGACGGCGACGCGCGCGGCGGCGCGGCGCTTTCGATCTTCGCCATGACCGGCGCGCCGATCAAGTTCGTCGGCGTCGGCGAGAAACTGTCGGCGCTCGAAGCGTTCCATCCCGATCGCCTGGCTTCGCGCATCTTGGGCATGGGCGACGTGATGACGCTCATCGAGAAGACCCAGTCGGTCTACTCGCTCGAGCAGGCCAAAGCGCTCGAACAGAAGTTGCGCAAGAACGACTTCACGCTCGACGACTTCCTCGACCAATTGCGCCAAGTGCGTAAGATGGGCTCGATGGCCGAGATCGTCAAGATGATCCCCGGCATGCAGAAGATGATGCCCAAGGATCTCGAGATCGACGAGAAAGACGTCGGCCGCGTCGAGGCGATCATCTGCTCGATGACGCGGCAAGAGCGGCGCCGTCCCGACATCCTCAACGCTTCGCGGCGCAAACGCATCGCGTTGGGCAGCGGCACGCAGGTCGCCGAAGTCAACCGGCTGGTCAAACAGTTCGAGGCTTCGCGGCAGATGATGAAACAGTTGGGCGGCGGGAAACGGCCGCGCCTTCCCTTTGGCCTCGGCCGGTAGCGGCGAGGCGAAAACTCCAGCGAAAGTGACGTAAACGAGCCATGGTCAAGATCCGACTGCGCCGCATGGGCGCGAAGAAACAACCCACCTACCGTTTCGTGGTAACCGACGCGCGCTCGCCGCGCGACGGCCGCTTCATCGAAATCGTGGGACATTACAATCCGCGCACCGAGCCGAAGACCGTCGTCGTCAACGACGAGCGGATCAAGGAATGGCTGTCCAAGGGTGCGCAGCCGTCCGATCCGGTGCGGCGACTCTTGGCGGAGAAGGGCCTCGTCGAGCGCGGTTTCGTCCCCACGACGAAGCGAGCGCCCAAGAACGAGAAGAGCTAACTCGTGAGCGCTTTCGACGACGAGTTCGGACTCTTCGGCGAAGAAGGCGAAGCGGCGGATGACGAGCGCCGCTCCACCCTCGGCGCGCGCCGGATCGCGACGAGCGAAACGATCATCGACGAAATCGAGCCCGAGGACGAGTCCTCGCGGCCGCGCCGTCGCGGACCCTCCGGCGGCAACGGTACCTTCGAACCGCGCCCCGGCGGGTTCGTGCCGCGTCGCCGCGAGGCGGTCAAACGCGATCCGATTCCCGACGAAATCGCCTTGCCGCGCGCCGTCGAGTTGTTGACGTTTCTGGCCAAGAAGCTGGTGTCCGAGCCCGACGCCGTGCGCGTCGAGACCGTGCCGGATTCGCGCGGCGCCCGGCTCGAACTCGAAGTCGATCCCGAAGATCTGGGCAAGGTGATCGGCCGCGGCGGCCGCGTCGCTCAGGCCCTGCGCACGCTCGTCCGCGCCTGTGCCGAAGGGCGAGTCACCATCGACATCCTCGACGTCGACGACGACGATGAGGAGGACGAAGAAGAACCGCTCGCCTCCGACGCTCCCGCAGCCGAAGGCGGCTAGCCGATCTTCAACCGGATCGCCCTCGCGGTCGCATTCGCGGGCATTCTCGATCTCGTCAGCAAACGCGCCGTCCTCGCTTCGTTCGTTCCCGGCGAGCGCAGGACGGTGGTGCCCGGCTGGCTCGACTTTACGTACGCGCAGAACACGCACGGCGCGATGGGACTCTTCGGCGACCGCTCCTGGTTGCTGGTCGTGCTGGCGGTCCTGGTCGTCGGCGTGCTGACCTACATGTTACGCGATTTGATCCGCGAGTCGCCGCTGGCGCAGATCGGTTTCGGTTTGGTGCTGGGCGGCGCGATGGGCAACGTGATCGACCGAACCGTGCACCATTTCGTGGTCGACTTCATCGCGCCGCGCTGGTTCTACATCTTCAACGGCGCCGATTCGTGCATTACCGTCGGTTTGGTGCTGATCACGATCGCCTCGTTTCAAGCACCCGCGAAGAAGAGCGCGCCCGCCGAACCGCAGACGTGAGCGGGGCGCTCGTCCCGATCGCCCGCCTGAGCGGCGTCTTCGGATTACGCGGCGAGTTGAAATGCGATCCGACGAGCGCGGGCGAGAGCGCGCTGCACGCGGGACGCGAGTACGCCCTCGGCGCCGGCCCCGATGCGGCGCGCGTGCGCGTGGCGTCGTTGCGCAGGCACAAGGCGCGCTACGTCGTGAGCCTCGACGGCGTCGCAACGGTCGAGGCCGCGCAGCCTTTCGTCGGCCGCGAACTCTTCGCCGAACGCGAGGCCGTGAAACTGGCCCCCGGCGAGTATCTCGACGCCGATCTGGTCGGCCTGCAGTTGATCGACCCCGACGGAAAGCCGCTCGGCGCGGTGGTCGGCGTCGAGCACTTCCCCGCGCAGGATTGTTTGGTCGTGGGCGAAGCTCGCGCGCTCGTGCCGATGGTGAAGGCCTTCGTGCGCGACATCGATCTGGAGCGGCGCACGATTGCGGTGGGCGACCTGCCGGAGGGCCTACTCTAAGGCTCGAGGCGAGGGTCCGGTCACGCCCCGTCGAACCCCGTGCTCGGCGGCTTCCCCCCGTCCGCCGCATGACGACACCGCGAAGGAGCCGGCGATGCGGACTACACCTTTTCTCGGTTTGACTTTGGCTTTGCTTATCGGATCGACGGCGAGCGCGTTTGCCGGCACCGAGACGATGCTGTATTCGTTCCAAGGCGGCAGCGACGGCGCGGGGCCGACGTCGGGCCTCATCGCCGATGCGAGCGGCAACCTGTATGGCACGACGCCCTACGGGGGCGACCTGTCGTGCTCGCCGCCGGGCGGGGGCGCCGGCTGCGGCGTCGTCTACGAGTTGACGCCGACGAATTCGGGCTACGTCGAGAGCGTGTTGTACGCATTTCACGGCGGAACGAAGGACGGCGCGGTGCCCTTTGGCGGGCTCGTGATGGATGGCTCGGGCGACCTGTTCGGCACCACCTACACGGGCGGCGCGTCCCCGTGCGTGGGCGAGGGCGGCTGCGGTACGGTGTTCGAGCTGAAGCCGGGCGGCCCGACGGGCTACACGGAGAGCATCCCGTACTTCTTTCAAGGCGCGGGTGACGGCGCGCATCCGAGCGCGCAGTTGACCCTCGACGGAACGGGAACGCTCTACGGCACGACCGACCTCGGCGCGGGAACGTGCGGCGGTAACGCGGACGAATGCAGCGCGGCGTTTGCGCTGACGCCCGGCAATTCCGGCTACACCGAAAGCGTCATCGGCGTCTTCGGCATCAGCGGCGTCGCGCTCGGGCTATCTTCGAGCAGCTTATTCTCGGGCAACTCGGGCGCGCTCTACGGAACCGCGTACGGTGCGGAAGTCAACCCGCCGTTCGGCTCGATCGTGTTCGAACTGCAACCCTCGAACCAGGGGTATGCGAACGTGCAGCTCGCGCAGTCGAGCGGCGACAATCAGTTCGTCGGCGGCGTCGTCGGGGACAACGGCGGTTCGCTGTACGGCGAACGGTATTTGGGCGGCAAGGGCTGCGCGCACGTCGGCGGTTGCGGGACGATCTACCGGATCTCGCCGGCGGGAACGCTCGCGTCCATCTACGATTTTCACGGCATCGCCAAGAACGCGAGTAGCGGTGACGGCAGCCGTCCGGCGGGCGGACTGCTGTTGGGTCCGGGCAACGTCCTGTACGGCACGACGATCGCGGGCGGCCGTGCGGGCTGCGAACTCATCAAGGGTTCCACCGGCTGCGGAACGGTGTTCGCACTAACGCCGCACGGCGCGAAGTTTACGGAGAAGATACTCTACAGCTTCGCTTCAAGCGGAGGCGACGGCACCTTTCCGAAGTCGTCGCTCATCATCGACCAAAACGGAGCGCTCTATGGCACGACCAACGCCGGCGGCAACGGATATGGAACCGTCTTCAAGATCGTCCCCTAGCTTCTCGCCTTTCGCGACGATGGCGATCGTCGCGGCGTTGGTCGCTGCGGGGAGTGCCTCCGTTCGGGCGGACGAGGGGCCCGCGTCCGGCGCGTCGCTATCGGCGAACCGCGTCGGCTACGGCGCGCCGCGTTACGCCGACCCGACGCAGTCGACGATCTCCGACGCCGTGGTCAAACGCGTCGGGGCAAACTTCAGCGACGACGCCGCCGTGACGATGGTGCGCGTGACCTTCGCGGATGCCGACGCCGAGCCGGGCGCCGCGACGCTCCAAGAACTCTGCGCCGAACGCCGAGTCAACGCGATCGTGCTCGCCGACGTGAAATGGCAAGGCTACGGCGCGGCCAATCGCTACAGCAGGCCGCAGGACATTCACGTGACCGTCGGCTTGAAGTTCTCCGACTGTTCGGGCGAGGTGCTCTTCTCCGGCTCGCGCACGAAGACGACGCAGGCGTATTTTTCCAAGGACACCGCCGATCAGCTCGCCGGCGGCATCGCCACCGACGCGACCGACGAACTGCTCGCCGACGTCAAGGCGACGTTTGCCAAGCGCAAAGCCTTATGGGACGGCCTGCTGCAGAGCGGCTTGCCGCTCGATCCGGGCGACGGGAAGTTTCACGGGCTGTGGTCGCCCGAAGCCTCGAAGGACGGCGGCTACCGCGTCGCCGCGATCTTCCGCGGCGGCCCTGCCGCCGTCGCCGGTTTGAAGGTCGGCGACGTGGTACGTTCGATCGACGGCAAGGACCTCAAGGGTCTATCGCGCGCCGACGTGCTCGCGTTGCTCGACGTTGCCGACGCGACGCTCGTCGTCGACCGCACCGAAGGTCAGACGACGATCGTCGTGCACAATAAGAAATACGCCGACCTCGTCTCGACGCTCGGGCGTTAGCCTTTCTTCGCGGTCGCCGCGAAGGCGGCCGTGACCGCCCGATCGATCGCGCCCTCGATGCCGCCGCGGCCCGTCGCGGAGGCCTCGCCGTGGCGGCGTTCGATCACGCTGCCGGAGCAGTCGTAGACGACGACGTCGACCTGCGCGCCGGTCGTGCGTCCCGCGTCGTTGCGCTCCAAGGTGAGCGTCGTGGCATACAGTGCGCGCGTGCCCGCGTTATCGCGACAGAACTGCGCGGCGTGGGCCACGCCGTCGGCTGCCGCCACCGGCAGCGCCTGCGCGCCGACGCCCGTGCGTCCGGCGGCCGAGGTGATGTCGCCGGCCGCGCGCTCCGAGAGCGCTTGACCCGCGTCGCCGCCGACCTGGAGCACGAGGACGCGTTGCGGCGCCGAGGCGACGTGTTCCGGTGCGGGCAGCGGAACGGAAGCCCCGGCGACGGGCGTCGGCGCGCCCGAACCGCTCGGCGCGGGCGCCGGGGCCGGCGTCGCCTTCGGCTTGCGGTGGAACAGCGCGCCCAGGCCCGTCAAGTTGGCCTCGTTCCCTTTATCGCTACGGCTCGGCGCCGGCGTCTCGCTCGGTTGGGTCTGCGGCTCGTCGAGTTGCGCGAGGACGCGGCCCGAGTGGCGCAGGATCGCCTCGGCCAGCGGCTCGGCCTGGCCTGCGGCTTCGGCGTACGTCTTCACCACCGTCGTCGTGCTCGAGACGATGCTGCCGCTCGACGTGCTCACGGCCTGCACGATCATCGACACCTCGTCACCGAGCGCCGTCAGAAAGCCGGTGACGTAGTAGTCGGCGCCGGCGTCGCGGGCGGCGGTCAGATAGTCCGCGCGCTTGGTCCCGGGCGGGGCGGGTTTGACCGTGACGCCGTGCTGGGCCATTCCCTGTGCCAGCAGGACTGCGATGTTGCTGCCCGCTTCCGGATTGGCTCCCGCACTCACGGTGAGCGGGAAGACGACGACGACGGGCGGCGCCGCGGTGTACGCGCCGAGCAGCGGTACGACGCCGAGAAACAGGAGCGCGAGCGCGCCGAGGAGTCGCTTCACGCCGACCGCCGCACGGCCGGGGCGCCGTGGCCCCGCAGGGCGAGGGTCTGGGCGCTGATCTGCGCGCCGAACAAGAAGATGAAAGCCATGTAGTAAAACCAAAGCAGGAGGACGGCGACCGTTGCCAGCGCGCCGTACACGTGGCGGAAATCCACGTGTGTGGAGTAGATCGCGAACGCGATCTGCGAGACTTCCCACGCGATCGTCGTGACGATCGCCCCGGGTATGCCGAACCACGGGGAGAGGCGCCGGTTGGGAAGGTACGCGTAGAGGAGCATCGTTACGACGAAAACGAGAAAAATGCCCGCCGCGTATCCCGCCGCCTGCGTCCAAAACGCCGCGTGGGCGAACCCGCCCAAGGCGACGACGTACGAAATGGCCACCGGTACGGCGGTGGCGGCCAAGAGCACGACGCCGAACACCGGCAAGGCGACCAAGGCCACCAGCACGTCGAAGACCAGCGGGCGGCCCTGGGGCACGTCGAGGGCGCGATCGAGCGAGAACGCCAAGCTCTGGAACAGGTTCTTGCCCGACCAAATCAAGCCGACCACCGCGGTCGCGCCCGATATGCTGCGGAAGGCGACGATGTGCTGGGCGTTCTCGAAGAGCAGCGGCTGGACGGTGGGCGCGAGATGTGAGATCAGGTCCTCGATGCGCGCTTCGCCGGCGGCGCCGCCGTAGATGAAGCCGAAGACCGCAAAGGCCAGCATCAGCAGCGGAAAGACCGCGAACATCGCGTTGAAGGCGATCGCCTGGGCCATGAACGCGCAGCCGTCCTCGGAGAAGCGCTTGCCGGCCGCGCGCAAGATCGCGATCACCTGCGCCATGCGCGCTTCCTACCCGTGACCGAGCCCGCGGTTACGGTGGTGGTCGACGGCCGGATCGTCGCGGCCGCCCAACCCGCCCGGCTCGTGGCCGGCACGGTGCTCGCGCCGCTGGTGCCGTTCGCCTGGGCGCTGGCACAGCGCATCTCGGTCGACCCCGAGGCGGGCTCGATTACCATTGCGCGCGGAAGCGCGAGCCTGACGATGGATTTCCCTCCGGCGGACGGCGGCGCGCTGATCCCGCTCGGGACGGCGGCGCGCGGTTTGGGCGACTCGGTACGATACGACGCCGCGTCGCGGACGCTCTTCATCGCGACGCCCGCGCCGCGCCCGCTGGCGACGCTGACCCCGTTCGCGGGCTACGTGCCGCCCCCCGGCCCGCTGCCGACCTTCACGCCGACGCCCGTCCCCACGCCGCGGCCCACGGTCACCGGCATACCGCAACCGCGCCGAACGCCGATCGTGTTGACCGGCGGGACATGAGAGGAAGGCACGATGGCTAGGATCGCTTGGTACGGCGCCGGGATGATGGGTGCGGGATTCGTGGAGGCCTTACGCCGCCGTGGCGAAGAGGTCGTGGTCTGGAATCGGACGTTCGAGAAGGCGCAAGCGCTCGAACGCTTCGGCGCCCGCGCCGTGCGCGATCCGCGCGAAGCGGCGGCCGGCGCGAGCCGCGCCCACCTGATCCTCTCCGACGATGCGGCGGTCGACGGGCTGCTCGCGCAACTCGACGGCGCCTTCGCGCCCGGTACGATCGTGATCGATCACACCACGGTCGCGCCGCAGCCGACGATCGCGCGTTTCGCGCGCGCCGCGGAGCGCGGTCTCGAATTTCTGCACGCGCCGGTCTTCATGTCGCCGCAGGGCTGCCGCGAAGGCCAAGGCATCATGCTCGTCGCCGGACCGCAAGAACTCTTTGCGAGCGTCGCGCCGGCGCTGGGTCAGATGACCGGCGACTTGTGGTACGTCGGCGAGCGCCCCGACAAGGCCGCGGCGCTCAAGCTCTGTGGAAATCAGATGATCTTCTTCGTGACCGCGGGCTTGGCCGACATCTACGCGATGGCGGCGGCCGCGGGCATCTCGGCCCCCGAGGCGCACGAACTCTTCTCGCACTTTCAGCCGACCGCGGCGATCAACGTGCGCGGCAAGAAGATGGCGCACGGCGACTGGACGCCGGCCTTCGAACTGACGATGGCGCGCAAGGACGCGCGGCTGATGCTCGAAACGGCCGAGGCGGGCGGAAAACGGCTCAACGTGCTGCCGGCGATCGTGGAACGCATGGACGCGCTGCTCGCGGCGGGTCACGGCGCGCGCGACCTCGGCGTGCTCGCGATCGACGACCGCTAACGTCGTCGCGCGTTAGTCGCTGAAGTCTTCGACGAAGATCTCGCCGGCGGGCGTGCGCACCGCCGCGATGCCGACCCGGCGATAGTGCGGGCCGAGCATGTTCGCGCGGTGCCCGGGCGAGGCGTAGAGGTCGCTTTCGACCCGGCCTTCGTCGGCGTCGAGGGCGATGTTCTCGCCCGCGTAGCCGTAGTGCCAGCCGGCGCGCGCGAGACGATCGAAGGGCCCGACGCCTTCGGGCGATTCGTGATCGAAATAATTGCGCGTCGCCATGTCGCGCGCGTGCGCGCGGGCCACGTCGCAGAGTTGCGGCTCGAGGGCCAGCGGCGCGAGCCCCGCCGCGGCGCGCACGGCGTTGACGTCGCGCCAGAGCGCGAGCGCGTCCGCGGGCCGGTCGTCGACCGCGGCCAGGGCGAGCGTGAACGCGAACGCGGGGAGCACGAGCGACGCATTTGCCCTCCGCGCCGCCCGTGCTAGCAAAAGACCGCGTTAGTTGATCGGGATCACACCGTGCGCGTCGAGTGCGCGATTCACCTCGCTCTGCAGCGCCGCGAAGTGCGCGCGCGTCTGCAGGTCGAGACCTCGGGCGGCGAGACTCTTGCGCAGATCGGCGGCGAGGGAGGTCAGTTCGAGCCGTGCGAGCGCTTGCGCGTCGGGCGGCGTGCCCGGCCACGGTGCGACGGCGATCTTCTCGAGCAGGCGGGCGTACATGCGCTGGAGATTGCGGCGTACCGGTCCCTTCGGAGCCGCGCCCCGTTGCACGTCGCCGAAGACGCTCGTCTGCGTCCAGGCGAACAGGTCGGCGACGCTCATCGTGGCGCCCGCCTTGGCTTTGAGTTGCATGTCGTCCAGACGCTGCAACACGAGCGGTGAGAACATATAGGCCAGCGCCCGGGCTTGATACGTTCCGGCCAGGGCCGAGAGCGAGACGTCGTGGCGCGCCGGCGGGTTGTAGCCGTAGTTGTCGATGGGTTCGTACTCGGCGTAGACGGTGCGATCGAGCGTCGCCGGCGACACCGAAAACGCGCTCTCCGCGAATAGGTAGGTATCGAGATCGTGGAAGGCGCGTTGCTGGTCCGCGCGCGCCACCGGCGTCAGCGCGTCGCGCACGCCCGGGTCACCGGGACGGCCGCGGTGGAGATACTCGCCCGCGATCCAGTGCGTCATCGAGCCCGCGCAGCGACCGTACTCAGCCAGAATGACCGTGAAGGCGAAGCGGCTCTGCTCCCACGTGCGCTGCGTTTGCGGCAAGCGGGAGTCGAGCGTACCCAGCACGCTGCGGTACATGCCGAGTTGCGACTCGCACCAGCGCAAGGGTTGATTGGTCAGCGTCCACTGCACCACGCGCGGGTCGATCGCGTGTCCGTTCCACGCCACGTCTTCGTCGGAGGCGAAGCGGTATTTGGGATCGACGGCGGCCGCCGCCCACTTGTCGAGCGTCGGCACCTCGGCTTCGGGTGTGGTCGCGCCTGGTACGGGCGCGTAGCCCCAGTGGATCACGTGGTAGTCGTAGGGTCCGAGCGTCGTCTGCCAATAGGCGCCCTGCTTCGTGCCCTTGGGCGACAGGTTGATCGGCGCGTACTCCATCACCGACGACGCAACCCCGTTGCTCGTGGTGAACGCTTTGTCTTGCACTTCGCCCATGCTGAAGGCTTCGTGACCGATGAAGTTGTGCGCGAGTCCGAAGTCGTGGCCGGCTTCGTGGAGCACGATCGACTTCAGGAAGTCGTAGTCGAAGTTGGGCGGCAACGCGCCCCCGTAGGCTTGCAGGACGAGCGCTCCGGCCTGCGCCTGACGCAGCGCGCCGGTGTCGAGATGCAGTCCCACGCCCGAGGTCGCGCGGTTGGGGTTCGCCGGCGGTTCGATCTTCGCGGGATCCCAGAGCGCCGGGTCGAGGGCGGCGTCGAGCGGCGGCGAGGCAGCCGGATCGCCGACGCGCGCGTGCGCGAGCGGTATGGCTTCACCGTAAACGGGCTGGGTGAAGCGCATCATGTCGGAATCGATCAAGACGCCCGAGCGGAATATTTCGCCGGTGCGCGGGTCCCACTCGATCTGCGCTTCGGCAAAGCCGCCGCCGTTGGCTTCGGTGAGCCAACGGATCGTGTTGTAACGGATGTCGTCGGGATCGAAGGCAGGATCGTTCGGCTGGTCCTGCACCTGGATCGCGCCCAGGATGCCGATCTTCTCGAAGGCCTTGTTCCATTCGAGCAGCGCGTCGCGAATGGCCGGCCGGTACTGCTCGGGGATCGTGTTGGTCAGCGTGTAGACGACCGGATGTTTTGCGGGCGACGGCCGGGTGGGATCGGTCGCCTGGATGTTGCGCCGGGTGATGTAGCGGACGTTGGTGTCGAGCGTGTCGCTGCGGTCGAAGGCGACGCGCGTCATGTTCCAATAGCCGACGCGGTCGTCGACCAAGCGCGGCATGTAATCCGGCGTCGAGAGGATTTCCGCGAAGTTGTACTTCACCCGCATCTGGATGCTGCGCGGATCGGTGACCGTGTCGATCGTGTCCGGCTTTGCCGAGGCGAAGGTCTGGTCGACCTCGATGACGTCGTTCTTCGGAAACGCCTTGGCCGCTCCGAAGTAGGTGCGCGAGGGATCGAGCCGGTAGGCGCCTTCGGGGTTGGGTTTCTCCGGATTGTCGATGGCCGCGTTGATCGTCGCGCCCAGGTCGAGGTTGTCGGCGAGTAAGAAGCTCGCGTCGATAACGATCTTGCCGCTGGCCTTGTCCGAAGCGACCACCGGCGCCAGCGCCTGGACCGAGTCGGCGCTGGAGCCCTTCACCGCTTCGGCTAACGCCGTCCCCGGACGAGCCGCAAAGCGCGTCTGAGGCCACACCACGGCCGCGGTCTTTTCGTTGACGAGCGTGAAGTGCACGACGCGCGCTTGTTGCTGAAAGTCGTCGCCGGAGAGTACGAAGAAGCCGCCCAAGCCGTTGGCGCTGGTCGCGTGTTCGAGGAAATCCTTGTCGAGCTGATCCTTGCCGATCTCGAGGTAGACCTTGCCGTCCTTGCGCACGATCGGGAAGAGGCCGTCGCGCCGCTCCGCGTCTTTGACGAACTTGTCGTAGGCCGGCGTTGCGTCGGCATCGGCGGCCGCGGCGGCCGGCGCGGGCTGAGCGCTTGCGGCGGACGCGCAGAGCGGGGAGCCAATGAAAAATACGGCGCTCGCCAAGAGCGCCGGAAGGGCGAACGCGCGCATGGTCAGAGGTTTCCTCGCTTCCCTTGTTCCTCTTCGATCGAGACGAAGAGCGCCTTGAAGTTTCCCTTCCCGAACGAAAGGCTGCCGCGGCGCTGGATGATCTCGAAGAAGAGGGTCGGGCGGTCTTGGAGCGGCTTGGTGAAGATCTGCAGCATGTAGCCGAGGTCGTCGCGGTCGACCAGAATGCTCAGTTCCCGGAGCACGTCCGTGGCCTCGTCGATCGTGCCGACGCGCGCTTCGAGCGCGTCGTAGTACGAGCCCGGCGTGTCGAGGAATTGGACGCCGTTGGCGCGCAAGGCGCGCACCGCCGCGACGATGTCGTCGGTGGCGATGGCCACGTGCTGCACGCCGGCGCCGCGGTAGGCGTCGAGATACTCCTCGATCTGCGACTTTTTGAGTCCTTCGGCCGGCTCGTTGATCGGAAACTTCACCCGGCGTCGCGCGTCGGACATCACCTTGGAGCGCAGCGCGGTGTATTCGGTCGAAATGTCGGTGTCGTCGAACGAGACCAGTTGGCTGAAGCCGAAGGCTTTGCCGTAGAACTCGGCCCAGCGGTCCATCTCGTTCCAGCCCACGTTGCCCACGCAGTGGTCGATCGCGCGCAAGCCGGGCGCGTGCGGGGCCGTCGGACTCGAGGTCGCGGCCACGAAGCCCGGCAAGAACGCTCCGCCGTAGGCGTCGCGCTGCACGAAGGTGTGCACGGTGTCGCCGTAGGTCGCGATCGTGGCCAGGACGACGAAGCCGTGTTCGTCTTCGATGCGTTGCGGTTCGCTGACGGCTTGCGCGCCGGCCGCGACGGCCTCGGCGAAGGCGGCGGCCGCATCGGGCACGCGCAGCGCCACGTCGCGAATGCCGTCGCCGTGAACGGCCACGTGGCGCGCGACGGCATCGTCGGGCCGCAGCGAACTGCTCAGCACGAAACGCAGGTCGTTTTGGACGAGCAGGTACGAAGCGCGGTCGCGGACGCCGGTCTCGGGACCCGCGTAGGCTGCAATGCGGAAACCGAAGCCTGTCGCGTAGTAGTGCGCGGCTTGCTTGGCGTTGCCCACGTAGAAGTGGAGATGGTCCCAGTCGAGGAGGTCGAGTGCGGATGCGCGCTGCGTCGTTTCGGTGGCCACGAGACTCCATCGCTTTCGGCGAAAGGTACAACCCTCGAAACATTGGCCGCGGGGCGGGGAGAACCTATGCGTTGCTCCGCCCGGTTCGGGCGCGGGTCAGCCCGGCGAGGACGAGGAGAAGGGCGAAGAATCCGAAGAGCTGGACGGTCGGCCGTTGCTGGACGTAAGCGACGACCGTCGAGGCGGTAAAGGCCAGCCCGAAGAGTTCCGAGCGCACGCCCTGGGCCCAGTCCGGCGCGAAGCCGCGCTCCGGTGGCGCCGCCCGAAAGAACAGCGGGATCAGCCGCGGCACCGTGGCCCGGTACTCGGCGAAGCGTGCGCCGAATTCGGCGAGCAGCGCGCGCTCCTCGGTGCGGATCAGCAGTTCGAAGATCGTCAAATTGCCGAAGAAGATCAGCGCGGTGGCCAGCGGGGTGCCGTAGGCGCCGAGCGCCAGGGCCCAAAACAGACTGCCGAAGTAGAGCGGATTGCGCGTGAAGCGATACGGACCGCCGACGTGAAAGGCGCCGGTGTGGACGTCTTGCGAGTGCACGACGGCCGCCGAAAGATAGCTCGCGCCCCAGACGCGCCAGAGCGCGCCGAACGCCGTGAGCAGCATGATCAGGCCGAGCATGCCGCGCGCCCCGAACCAGGCCGGGCTCGCCGCGCCGAGGATGGCGTAGGTCGCCGGGCTGGCCGGCATCAGCATGTCGCCGAAGAAGAAGCCGAAGAAGTAGGCGCCGCCGATCAGGTAAAACCGGTAGCGGAAATACCAGGGTGCGGCGGTCGCGTTCACCCGCGCGCGGCGGCCGGTTCCAGCCAGGACCGATAGTAGTTGCGGTCTTCGAAGGCCAACGCCGCTTGGGCGATGCCCAGCGGTTTGAAGGTGTCGACCATGATCGCGATCTCGTCGGTAGACGCCTTGCCCAAGCTGCCCTCGACGGCGCCGGGCTGCGGCCCGTGCGGCGCGCCGGCGGCGTGCAGCGTGACCGAGCCCTGTTCCACGCCCCGACGGCTCATGAAGTTGCCGCTGACGTAGTAGATCACTTCGTCGCAGTCGACGCTCGAATGATTGTAGGGCACCGGAATCGCGAGCGGATGGTAGTCGAAGAGCCGCGGGACGAAGACGCAGAAAGCCGCGCCGGGCGCTTCGAATACGGCGTGCGCGGTGGGCGGCTGGTGCAGCTTGCCGGTAATCGGCATGTAGTCGGCGGCGTTGAACGCGTACGGATAGCAGTAGCCGTCCCAGCCGATCAGATCGAAGGGATGGTTCTGCACCACGTAGGTCGCGTTGCGGCCGGCGTTGGTCACGCGGACTTCGTACTCGCCTTGCGCGTCGACCGGATCGCGCAGCAGCGGCGCGCGGAAATCGCGCTCGTAATAGGGCGCGTGCTCTTCGAGTTGTCCGAAGGGATTGCGAAAGCGTTTGGGGATTTCGATCTGTCCGGTCGACTCGTGAATCACGAGCCGCGTCGGCTCCGCGGGGCGGACGCGATAGGTGGTGCCGCAGGGCACGACGAGATAGTCGTGCGCGCGATAGGCCAGATCGCCGAAGACGGTTTCGAGCGTGCCGCTGCCGGTGTGGACGAAGAGCAGTTCGTCGCCGCCGGCGTTGCGATAGAAATAGTCCATCGGCGCGTCGACGTCGGCGACCGCGATCGTAATGTCGGCGTTGCCCAGAATCGTCACGCGGCCCTCGACCGCGTCGCCGCGACGGGCCGAGCGGGTGGTCAGCAGGTGACGGTTGCGCAGCGGCTCGTTGGGGACGAAGGCCACGGCGTCGCGCTCCCACGGGCGCACGTCGAGCGTGGCCGTCGGCGGCCGCAGGTGGTAGAGCAGCGAGTAGACGCTCGAGAAGCCCTTGGTCGAGAGCAGTTCCTCGGCGTACAGGCCGCCGTCCGGCCGGCGGAATTGAATGTGTCGCTTTTCGGGCACCGCGCCCGCTCGAACGTAGAAGGGCATGCTGCGCCCTTCGGCGCGGTTAGCGTCCCACCCCGGTGGCGGCGGTCAGGTCGACCATCTCGAAGATGTGGGGTAAATCGAGATTGGCGCGGATCATGTTGATCAGGATGCAGCCCTGCTCGATCGCGTCGTCGAGGGCGACGTGGGTGTGGGGCAAGCCTTCGTCGATCCATTCCGGCGGGTATTGGCGCTTGCCCACGTGCCGGTATTGTTTCTTGAGCACCGCGGCGGCGTAGCTGCGCAGGTCGAGGCTGGCGAAGCCGACGGGGCTCTCGCCGAGCTCGCGCTGGAAATAATAGTAGATGAAGGTGAAGTCGAAGCCGCTCGGCGCGCCGCAGACGATCGGCCGCCCGAAGCGGCGCATGCTTTCGAGCCAGGCCTTGCATTCGAGCATGGCCTGCTTCGGCGGCACCTGATCGACCCGCGATTTTTCGTAGGCCGTCGCGTTGTCGGGGAGGGCCCACCACTGCATCGTGCGGCCGTCGGTGCGCGCGTCGGGGAGCGGCTCCAAATTGCGGCTGAACGTGCCGACGAGTTCCTTCTCGAGGGTGAAGGCGGCCATGCCGAAGCTGAGCATGGAGAAGAGGCCGGGACACGGACCGTCGGCTTCGATGTCCAGCGAGACGTAGAGCTCGGGCGTCGGGGGCGACTTTTCTTGTGGGATGGCTTCTCAAGTGCGCCCCGCGCGCCCGGCCCACCTTCGAGGGTACGAGGCGTCGCGCGCCGACGCGGACGCTAGGAAACGCAGCGTGCGCTCGGGCATCGTAGGAAGGTGAGCAGGAGACGAGCCAGGGGCCGGGAGGCCCACGCCGACGGCGCGGCCGTGCGCGCTTTTCTCGGCGAATTGATCGACCACGCGCCGCTGTTTCCGCCGGCGCGGCTGCCCATGTCGGACGCGCTGGCGGCGCACGAACGCGCCGAAGCCGGTCCGTATTTCTGGATCCTCGGGCGCTTCATGGTCGGCGCTTCGCGTCTGAGCGAACTGATCGCCGCGCTCGAACGCGACGACGCACCCGGCCCGTTGCCGATCGGCGTGGTGCTCGACGGAGAACCCGAGCACGACTTCCCGGTGCTTGCCGGACTGGCCGAACGTCACGCCGCGCGCGTCGAGATCGAGACGGTCGAAGCGCGCGCGCCGCTGGAAAGCTTGGTCGACGCGTACGAAGCGGCCGCACTCGCCTCGGAGCCGGAACTCTACGTCGAGATGGACCTCACCGAGCCGATCGCGCTCGAGTCGTCGCTGTTGGCCCTGAGCCGGTACCGCGAGGCCAGCGAACGCTACGTGGGCGCCAAGGTGCGTTGCGGCGGGGCGTCGGCCGATGCGGTGCCGACCCCCGCCAACCTGGCCAATTTCGTCGCGCTCGCGCACGCGTTAGGCGTTCCCTTCAAGGCCACGGCCGGGCTGCACCATCCGGTGCGCGGCTTCAATGCCGAAGCGGGCTTCGTGCAGCACGGATTTTTGAATCTGGCGGGCGCGGCCGTGCTGACGCGCGCGCACGAACTCGACCGGCTGGCGCTGGAGTCGCTGATCGCCGACGAAGACCCGGCGCACTTCAAACTCGACGGCGATCGCTTCTCGTGGTGCGGCGTCAGCGCGCACGCGGGCGAAATCGGCGCGGCGCGGATGCGCTCGCTGCGTTCGTACGGCAGTTGCAGTTTCAGCGAACCGATCGAGGACCTGACCGCGCTGGGCATTCTCGGCGGGGCGCCGCAGTGAGGGCGTTCGACGCGACGACCGATCCCGCGTTGCACTCCTGGGCGGACGTAGCGCCGGGAAGCGACTTTCCCATTCAGCATCTGCCCTACGGCGCGTTCGTGCGCGCGGGCGAGGGCACGCCGCGCCTGGGCGCGGCCATCGGCGATGCGATCCTCGATTTGCGGCTGGTCGCGCACGCGGGGTTGCTCGACGATGCGCTCGACGAAGCCGAATACGTTTTCGCGCAGCCCGTGCTCAACGCGCTGCTGCAGCGGGGCAAACCGACGTGGCGCGCCGTGCGCGCGACGATCTCGCGCCTCCTGAGTGCCGGGGACCGCAGCCTGCACGAGGCCGGCATTGCGGAACGCGTGCTCGTTCCCCGGTCGGAGGTGCGGTCGACGTTGCCGCTCGAGGTGCGCGACTACGTCGACTTCTATTCGTCGCGCGAGCACGCGACCAACGTGGGCCGATTGTTACGGCCAGGCGGCGACCCGCTCATGCCCAACTGGACGTGGATCCCCATCGGCTACCACGGTCGCGCGGGCAGCGTCGTGGTGACGGGCACGCCGGTGATGCGGCCCAACGGCCAGCGCAAGAATCCGAGCGACCCCGCGCCTTCCTTCGGGCCGAGCCGCCTGCTCGACATCGAGTTGGAACTCGCGTTCGTTACCGGCGACGGGCCGCCGCTGGGCACGCCGGTGCCGGTGACGCACGCCGAGGAGCACATCTTCGGAGTGGCCTTGTGCAACGATTGGAGCGCGCGCGACATCCAGGCGTGGGAATATCAGCCGCTCGGGCCGTTTCTGAGCAAGTCGTTCGCGACGTCGCTGGCGGGTTGGATCACGCCGCTCGAAGCGCTCGAACCGTTTCGCGTGCGCGGTCCGGTCCAAGATCCGGCGCCGCTCGCGTATCTGACGACGCAGGGCGAGCACCACTTCGACATCGCGCTGGAAGTGGAACTCGCTTCGGAGGTGATGCGCCGCGAGGGCATTGCGCCGACGGTGGTGACGCAGACGAATTTTCGCGGGATGTACTGGAGCATGGCCCAGCAACTGGCGCACCTGACCAGCAACGGCGCGCGCCTGCGCGCCGGCGACGTCAACGCGTCGGGCACGATTTCGGGCTTCGAGCCGCGCAGCCAAGGCTGCCTGCTGGAACTGACCCAGCGCGGCGCGCAGCCGCTCGAACTGGCCGACGGGACGCTGCGCGGATTTTTGGAAGACGGCGATAGCGTGACGTTGCGCGGCCGCTGCACGGCCGAGGGCGCGGTGCCGATCGGTTTGGGCCGGGTGGAGGGCGTTATCCTAGCGGCGCTCCCGAGCGTTTAGCCGATTGGCTCGACCGAAACGTCCGCGCTCATGAAGCCGATGCGCGCGTGCGTGCCGTCGCAGAACGGCTTGTTGTCCGACGCGCCGCAGCGGCACAGCGCGAGATTGGGCTTGCCGCTGCCGTCGGCGAGTTCGTTGCCGTCGGCGTCGAGCAAGGTGACGGGACCGCGGATCAGGTACGGGCCGGCGGTGCGGACGGTGATCGAAACGTCTGACATGCTGCGCGCAATTACGCCCGAACGTAGGCGCCGCCTCCGTTGAGCGCACCCGAGCACACGATCGCGGTCGCGACGGAACGGCTCGACCTCCGGCTGTGGCGGCCGGACGAAGCCGAGGTGCTGCACGCGATCCTGGGCGACCCGATCACGATGCGCGCCTGGCCGAGGCCGCTGACGCTGGAGGAAGCCCAGGGGTGGATCGAGCGAGGCTTGCAGCGCTTTCCGCGCAACGGGACGGCGCGGTTCGCGCTGACGCGGCGCGCGGACGGCGTGCCGATCGGCGACGCGGGCTTGGTCCCCACGACCGCGGCGGGCCGGGAGATCCTCGACCTCGGCTACATCGTGCACCATCCGTATTGGCGCCACGGTTACGGGTACGAGGCCGCGACGGCGCTCATCGACTACGCTTTCGAGAGGCTCGGCGCGCCGGCCGTTCACGCGCACATGGCGACCGACAACGTCGCCTCGTTCGGGCTTGCGGAGAAACTCGGCATGCACGCGATCGATGAGTTCCGCCATGACGCCGACCGCGGTAAGGTGCACCGGCTCTACGAGTTGCGGCGTTCCTGACGGCGAAACCAGAGAGTGAGAATGCGTCGAGTCAGTCGGCGAATGCGTAACCGTTCTTGCCGGCGGCCTTGACGGCGTAGAGCGCCTCGTCGGCTCGTCGTAACAACGCGTCGACGTCGCTGGAGCTCGTATCGGTGAGGGCCGCGCCGAGGGAGCAGCGCAGGCCTGCGATGCTGAGCGAGGTGGATAGCCGCCGGACGAGCGCGCGCGCCAGAGACGCGTCGACGTCGACGAAGGCGACGGCGAATTCGTCTCCCCCGAATCGAGCGACGAGGTCCGAGGGCCTGGCGTTGGTCGCAAGCGTTGCGGCCAGATGTTTGAGCACGACGTCGCCGACCGCGTGGCCTCCCGAGTCGTTGATCCGCTTGAGGTCGTCGAGATCGAGCATGACGCAGGCGCACTGCCGCCCGTAACGCTGCGCGGCCGCGAGTTCGCGTTCGAAGCGGTCGCGGAACGTCCGCCTGTTGAGTAATCCCGTCAGCGGATCGCGCGCGGCGAGCGAGCGCGTGCGTTGAAAGGCGATTCCGTTTTGCAGCGCTGCGCCCGACACCGCGCAGAGATCGCGGATCAAGCGCAACGTTGCGGAGAAGGGCACCGTCGAGCGCGAACCGTCGAGGTAGAGGAGACCGAGCCGGCCCTTCGCGCAGACGATCGGTGCGATCACGTAACGCCGGCGCGTGTCGACGAGCGGAGCGCACAATTCTCCCGCCTCGCCGGCCAGGGGCGCTTCGAGCGTGCAGAGCGCGTTCGAGCAGGCGAGGTCCGGCGGAGCGTCGCCGCTCTCGTCGACGTAGGCCAAGAGTTCGAGGTGTCCGGCGCGACCGTGGGCCACCGCGCCGTGGGTGAAATAGGCGGCACGTTCGAACCCTAGGATGCCGCCGGCTGCGGCCAGCGTGTGGGCCACGATCGCATCGGGTTCGCGTGCGGTCGCAATCAGGGCGAAGGCGTCGTGCAATCCGGACAGCGTGGTGACCACCTCCCAGGCCGCGCTGCGTTCGCGGTCGAGGTCGAGCATGCGTGCGTGCAGCGCGCCCGCATCCGGCCGCTGCCGGGTCGCGCGCCTCACGTTCGTTCGCGTGCGGCGAATTGCGGCTCGCGAACGTCGTCGGGATAGAGGGCCAGCGAGCGCGCCACCTCGATGTCGATATCGCCGGAGCCGACGAGTTCGGAGAGGTGCGTTTCGAACGTCTGCATTCCGGATTTCCGACTGGCCGCGATGAGCGACCTCAGTTGGTGGATCGCGCCGTCGCGTAGCATGCGCCTGACCGCGTCGTTGGCCAGGAGTATCTCGGCCGCGGGCCGTACGCCCGAGCCGTCGCGCGCGGGGACGAGGCGCAGCGCCAGTACGGCGCGCAAGGTCTCGGAGAGGCGGTTGCGCGCGCGCTGCTGTTCGTCCACCGGAAACATGCCCACCAAGCGATTCAAAGCGAGCGGTACCTCGGGCGGCGCGTCGAGTATGCCCAAAACGAGGTGCCCGCTTTCGGCAGCTTGGAGCGACGCCGCCGCAGCGTCGGGATCGCTCAGTTCACCGATGAAGATGATGTCGGGATCCGCGCGTAAGGCGCCGCGAACGCCGTGGGCGTAGCTCGCCACGTCGCGTCCGACTTCGTATTGCGTGACGACCGACGCGCCCCAAGGAAGCACGTGTTCGATCGGCGCCTCCAAGGTGACGACGTGGCGCGCGCTCGACTCGTTGGCGCGTTGGAGAAGTGCGGCGACCGTCGTGGTTTTGCCGGATCCGCCCGGCCCGCACACCAATACCAAGCCGTAGCGGTAATCCCCGAAGGTCGCCACGACGGAGGGAAGCCGCAGGCTCGCGAGATCCGGAACGGTACGGGCCAGCAGTCGGATCGCCAGGCGGTGTCCTCCCGCACCGCGCGAAGCGTGTACGCGTAGTGCGCCGACGTCGGCATCGGCGTAGAGCGAATCGGCCAAGCCGAGCTTCTCGAGCCGCGAGCGGGCGAGCCGGTCGAAAGCGAGCTCGACGAAGCGGTCGATGTCGTTCCGGCCGATCAGCGATTTGGGTAGGCGGCGGATGCGCGACGCCACCCGCACGGCCACGCCCTGGCTCGGGTCGAGATGTACGTCGGTGGCTTGCATCTGTCGCGCCCGCGCGACGAGCGAGGTCAGCACCTCGGGCACAGTCTGGCGATTTTCAGTCATCGAGTACGCCGGCCAGAAGCTTGAGGATCGCATCGCGTCGCGCCGGATCGACGCTGTCGTCGAGCGCGTCGACGACGTTCCGCCGGTCGCGCGACGCGGCGAAGAGCAGGACGGCTTTGGCCGCCAGCGGTTCGACGCGGTCGCTGAAGGCTTCGCGCAGGTCGTCGATCGCGCCGAGACGCGCCAGGCCGTCGATCGCCAGGGAACGTTCGCCGTCGCTTCCGTCGCGCAGCGCCTCGCGAAAGACGGCGCGCCCTTCGGCGTATCGGTGCGCGATCAGCGAACGAAAGGCGAGCATGCGCAGTTCGCCGTCCTCTTCGCGTGCGATGGCTGCGAGTATCGCTCCCGAAGTCTCAGTGGGCGCGGCATCGGCGATGGCCCGAACGGCCGCGGCGCGTTCGGGCGCGGACGAAGGGTCGATCGATTGCGGCAGGAGCGCGGGCCAGGTGGGCGCCTCCGAGCGCGGACGGAGCCTGCGCCGCGTTACGGGCACGACTCGCTCCGAAAACTCGCTCACGATCGCACTGCAGCGGTCGAGAAGTTCGCGCCAGTGTACCGTTCTCGCCGCGGCATTGAGCGGCAGGAGCGCACCCGCGAGCAGCGCCAGCGTGGCGAACGTCGTGAGGGCTGCGGGGACCGGTTGCACCACTTCCGCTTCACGCGACCGCGAGCCGCCCGAAGGCCCGGTCGATCTCTCGTGCGACCGCCGCGAGTCTTTCGTCGAGAACCGGGTTCGGCGTCGCGAGTCGGGTGATCCGGACCGTCGCGGACGCTTGCGCGGTTTGGCCGAACAGTTCGACGAGGGCCGATTTGTAGTCGGCGAGACAGCCCGCGAGTTCGGGGCCGGCGCCCTCGTCGGGTATGAGCGCCGCGAGAAAAGCATCGAGACCTGCGCTCGCGGCCCGGTCGAGGTCGCTGCGCCGCAAGGTGCCGACGCTGACGTGCGTGGTCGAGGCAAGCGACGAGGCTTTTTCTTCGCCCGCGTGCTCGCTCAAGGTTTCGCGGAGGGCGGCGGCGGCGCGGGCCAGCGCGGGCGTTTCGATGGAGCGAAGCCACTCTTCGTCGATGCTGAAATTCGGCATCAGTGCGGCCAATAACGGCGTGCCGAGCGCCTCGGTGGCAGCGATCTTGAGTGCGCGTAGCTGGCGGGCCGCCGCATCGTTCGCCGCAGCGTCGGCGATGACGATCTCGTCGGGGAGAAGCAGCCGCATGGCCAGCGCGTGGCGGTACCAGCCGAGGCGGTCGATGGCGAGAAGTTTCTCGCTCAGCGAGAGCAGACGCCCGACGCGGGCTACCGTCCACTCCAGGCGAAGGCCGATGTGCGCGACGCCGTTGGGTCCCGGCGGGTCGTTCCGCACGACTTCGGCTACCGCGGGGATCGCCCGCGTCGCAGGTTCGCTCGACGACCAGCGGTGGATCCGCGCGATCGCAGGGTCGACGAAGGAGAGCGCGACGGTCTCTCCGCTTTCGTAGGGCGGGGCCGCCTTCAGGAGCACGACCGAAATCGTCTCCGGAACGATCGCGGAGAGGTGCGCTGGTTCGGCGCCCGCGGTCGCGTCGTGCGCGCAGAGCCGGCCCACCAACGGGTCGACGAAGGCCAGCGAGAGTACCGCTCCCGCCCGGTACGGACCACCGGAGGTCAATACGCGCGCGGGCGAAAGCTGCGGCAGCGTTGCGGCTGAATGCATCTATCAGGGCTCCTGAACCAGGTGGGGCGTAATGAGAAAGACGACTTGATCCTTGGTGTGGGTGCGCGCGTGATTCTTGAAGATCTCGCCGAGAAAGGGAAGGTCGCCGAGCAGCGGCACCTTGCTGAGCGTCGCGGTGTCGAGGTCCGAAAACAAGCCCGCGATCACGATCGAGTCGCCGTCGCGGACCCGCAACGTCGATTGCGCGCGGCGCGTGCCGATCACGGGAAAGTTATTGACGAAATTGACGATCGTGCTGTAATCGGTTTCCAGATCGGTCGTGATCGAGCCGTCGCTGCCCACCGAGGGCGTGACGGTGAGGTTCACGCCCACGTTGACGAATTGCACTTGTTGCGTGCCCGTTCGCGCGTCGAAGTAGACGATCGGAAATTGCTGACCGACGAGCAACGAAGCTTGCACGTTATTGAGCGTGCTCAACGTCGGTTGGGCCAAGACGGAGGCTTCGCCTTTGGTGATCAAGGCGTTGAGCGTCGCGTTGAGCGGCAACGCCCGCGTTGCGAACGAGGTGCTGGTTTGGCCCGGCGTCGGCTGTCCGGTCAGGCCGAGTCCGCCGAAGAGGACGCCGATGTCCGAGGTGTCGCTGGGCGAAATGTCGGTCACCTTCACCTCGTAGCGCACCTGCCGGCCGGGACGGTCGAGTTGGGCGCAGAGCGCTTCGACGCGCTGAAGGAACTCGGGCGGTCCCGTCGCGACGAGCGCGTTCTGCTGCTCGGAGGCGTAGACGCTCTGCGGTGCCGCCACGACGAGGCTAGCGGCAACGGCCTTCATCACGTCCGCCGAGCGCGCATAGCGCATCGGAATCGTTTCGCTCGTTACGTTTCGAACGCGCCGTACCGAGTCGACGAGTTCGCGGGCCGTCTTGAGGGCTGCAAGCGAGCCGGTGACCACCACCGCCCCGGAGTGTTCGTCGGCTTGCACCAGCGTGCCGGGCGGCAGCGAGTCGGCCAGCGTGCGCGCGAGGTCGGCCGATGCGCCGGCCGGCGTCGTAAAGAGTTCCGTGCGCGCCGCCGAAGCGTCGCGATACCGGCGATTGAGTGCTTCGGGCGTCGCCAGGTAGATCGAACTGCCGATACGCGCGCTGGCTAAATCCTGCATGCGCGCGAGCGTGCCGAGCGCTTCGTCGAAGCCGACCTCTCGCAAGCGAAGCGTTATCGGGCGGTGCTGGACGGACGAGTCGACGACCACGTTGACCGCGGCTTGCGTCGAAAGCAGACGGACGGCGTCGTAAACGTCGAGGTCCCGGATGTCGAGCGAAATTTTCGAGGCTCCGGCTATGGCGCTCGACGAAGTCGCCAGCGTCAATGCGAGCGTGACGGCGGGAAAACTGCGGTGCACGTGGGCGCTCCTCAATGGGGTGCGTACGGATACGGGTAGGGAAGTGCGG
>Ga0326727_10007604_pt1 | contig 28455 bp, 19 predicted proteins | sample MB2enrmetagenome_FD_207643 | JGI IMG/M metagenome (GOLD analysis project Ga0326727, IMG submission 207643) | Lab enriched peat soil microbial communities from McLean, Ithaca, NY, United States - MB29MY | ecosystem: Environmental > Terrestrial > Soil > Wetlands > Peat | place: USA: New York... | reverse complement strand
GCGCGACGTATAACGGCAGCGCCCAGTCGCCTTCGGCGTGCAGCAGCAACAATGCGTCGTTCGTGACCTGCACGAACAGCCCCAGTTCGGTGGGGCCGAATGTGGGCACCGGCACGGTCACCCCGACCGCGGCGTATGCGCAGGGGAATTCGACCGACTACAGCCTCACCGACAACAACGGCTCCTGGTCGATCACGGCGGCCACGCCAACGGTAACCGTGACGGGCGGAACCTTCACCTATAACGGCAACCAGGAAGCGGCCACCGCCACGGTAACCGGGGTGAGCGGAGGCGCTACTCCGACGGGTAACTTCACCTATAGCTATCAGGGCACCGGCTACGGTCCAACGGCAACGCCACCCACCAATGTGGGAATCTATACGGTGAGTGCCACCTTCAACAGCACCAGCTCGGATTACAACAACGCCACGGGGACGGGCACGATCACCATCACCACCGCGACGCCCACGGTGAACGTGACCGGCGGGACCTTCACCTATAACGGCAGCGCCGACGCGGCCACGGCGACGGCCACGGGAGTGGGCGGCGCCAATGTTTCGGGAAGCTTCGTCTACACCTACACGGGGACGAACTCCACCACTTACGGCCCAACGGCGACGGCTCCGACCAACGCCGGAACCTACTCGGTGAGCGTCGCATTCACCAGCAGCAACACGGATTACAGCAACGCCACGGGGACGGGCACGATCACCATTAACCCGGCGAGCCAGACCATCACCTTTGGCGCGCTGGCGAACCAGACGGTGGGGGTAGCGCCGTATAGCATCAGCGCCACCGCCACGTCCGGTCTGGCAGTTAGCTTCGCCAGCACAACTCCTTCGGTCTGCACAACGTCGGGCACAAACGGCTCGACAGTTACGATTGTCGCCGCGGGAACCTGCTCGATTACCGCCTCGCAGGCCGGCAACAGCAACTACAACGCCGCAACCCCCGTCATGCAGAGCTTCACGGTAACCTCGGCGACTACGGGAACGCCCATTGCCAGCGTCTCCCCGGGTTGCGTGTCGTTCGGTGATGTGCTGGTCAACAGCAATTGCGCGAATCAGCCGGTCACCCTCACCAACATCGGGACGGCCAACCTGACCATCACGGGCATTACGGATACCGGCGCGTATTCGGCCGATTTCACTGAGACCTCCACTTGCGGCACGCTCCCCGCCACTCTCGCGCCGGGAGCTTCGTGCGTCATCACCGTGGCCTTCAAGCCCAGCACGGTGGGAACGGAGACCGGCACGCTGATCATTACCGACAACTCCAACAACGTCGCAGGCTCCACGCAGACCGTGGGCCTGAGCGGAGCGGGGGTCAGCCAGATTCAATGCAACTTCAATGGCACGCCCATCTCCGGCGGGAACTACATCTGGTTCAATTCCGTCTTCAACCCCCAGAATATCCCCAACTCGGGCTCCGTCACCTATTCGGTGAGCAATGCCCAGGTTACCTTCTCGGCGGGTGGGAGCAACTACACGGTGCCACTGCCCAATTCCCTCATCACCCTGTCGTCCTCGGTGACGGTGGCCACCACGACCTTTGATACCGTGAACAATCGCTGGGTCACCCTGGCGCCGCTCACGGGACTCGCCGGGAACATCTTCCTGAACGCCGGGGCCTTCCCGGTGCCGGCCACGGGCTTGCCGGGCGGCATCCAGAACGTCAATTGGCAGTGCTCGTTCGCCACGGACACCCCGGGAGCGGGCCTCAATTGGCAGTGGGGAGCGGCGGTCTACAACACCAACTGCCCCACCAGTTACAATCAATACTGCGTCAAGCCGTGTGATGACAATCAACACTCGCACTACCAGAACTCCGATCACGCGGGCACGTGCGAAGGGTACAATTCGAACAACCAGTGCTACAAGAATTACGTCTGCGGCGGCGCCACGGGCGGCGGCGGATCGAATTGCACGGGATCGTACAGCGGCACGGGGTCTTGCCACCCGCCCGTCGGTCCTCTGACCGTGACCAATTGCACGACGTTCCCGACCACCGCGGTCAACGGCTCCAGCACGGAGACCATCACGCTCTTCAACAACTCCTCGAGCACCGTGACCGGCTTCACCTTCGCCACCACCGGCCCCTATTCGGTGACGAGTAACACCTGCGGCAGCAGCCTGGCCTCAGGAGCCACTTGCACCGTGACGGTGACCTTCACTCCGACGGCGGCGGGAACGCAAACGGGTACCCTCACCATAACCGACAGCGCCAGCAACAGTCCGCAGACCGTCAACCTGGCGGGGAATTTGACCAGTACGGTGGTGACGAGTCCGGGACCGGTGGCCACCGTTTCGCCCACCTGCCTCGCCTTCACCGGATTGACGCAGTCGGATTGCCAACAGTGGGGCCAGCAGCCGGCCGCGCCACAAACCGTTACGGTTACCAACACCGGGACCGCGGGGAGCCTGCTGAACATTACCAACGTCACGATTACCGGAACTCAGGCTTCCGACTTTTCCATGATCAATAATTGCCCACCCCCCAGCAACTTGGCAGTGGGACAGCAGTGCACCATTACGGTGTCCTTCAATCCGCAAACGGTGGGCCCGGAGCAGGCGTCGCTGGTGATCACCGACAACTCCAACGACGTCAACGGCAGCACCCAGACCGTAACCCTGGTGGGCGCCGGGTTGACTCAAGTGCAGTCCAATTTCAACGAAAATTGGGTGGCGGGAACGGACTACATCTGGTTCTCGAGCTCGATTTCGCCCCAGAACATCAATCCCAACGCCACCACCAACTTCTTTATGACCAACGGTACGGTTACCTTCACGGAGAATAATCAGAACTACTCCGTGACCGTGCCTGACTGCATCGTGACCTTCTCACCGAATGTGAATACCGCCACCACGACGTTCGACAAGGTCAACAACCGCTGGGTCACCGTGGCGCCGAGTAACTTCGGTTGGGGTTATGGAGGTGGGAACGGAAACGCCTTCCTGAGCGCGGTGGCTTACCAGGTGCCCAATGAGGGCTTGCCGGGTTCCATCTCCAACGTCGCTTGGACCGCGGCATTCTCCACCGATACGCCGGGCGCTTCACTCAACTGGCAATGGGCGGCGGCTCCTTATGACACGTTGCCGACCGTTTCCGATGCCAACAACAACCAGTACTGCGACTACAATTCCTGCAACGCCAAGCCGGCGGATGGCAACCAGTGCAGCGGTTGGAACGATAACGAAAATGCCGGTACGCCGGAGGGATGGCAGCAGCACTGCTACGCCGGCGCAACCTGCGATGGTTATTCCAACCATACCGGGAACTATTGCAATCCGGGAGGCCCCAACTGCAAGCTGGGACCGGTTTATGTGCCTACTTGCAGCACCGCACCGCCCACCCAGTGCGGCCAGACCTGCCCGCCGGTGCCGATTACCATCTGCAACAAGGGCAGCGCACCTCTGTGCATCAGCAACGTGAAGTGCACGGGTGACTTCCAGATCTGCAACAACGTCAACGGAACCACCTTGCAGCCTGGCCAGAGTTGCACCGTGAACGTATCGTTCACTCCTTCCCAGAAGGGGACCCGCTGCGGCACGCTCCAGGTGACGGATAACACCACCAATAGTCCGCACACGGTGTGCTTGACGGGTAACGGGCAGTAGATTTAGCTGGAAGTTCTTTCGCGTCGGCGTAACGAAGGTTCACCCCTTCGTTACGCCGATTTTGTTTGCAGGGCACTACACTCCGGGCACGTAACCTTGCCCGAAGCGGTTCGCTGATTCGTGGCGAAAATCGGAAATCAGTGACATCAGCGACGTCGTTCCGCCATCCACCACGATGGTCTGGCCAATGATGTAACTGGCATCGTCCCCACACAGAAAGGCCGCTAATTTCGCCACGTCAAGCGGCTGTCCGGCCCGGGCGGCCGGAATCTTCTCGCGGGTGGTTTCTCTGGCGATTTCCTCGGTAAAGCCCGGAACGGCCTTGAAATAGTTCTCCACCGTAATCCAACCCGGCGCGATGGCGTTGACGCGGATGCCCTTGTGCGCCAGTTCCACCGCCAGGGTTCGCGTGTAAGCGATGATCGCGCCCTTGGTGGCGGCATAGAGGGAATGCTCCGGCGCTCCGGACAGGCCGTGAATCGAGGTGAGGTTGCAGATGGCGCCCCCGCCCGTCCCCAGCATGGCCGCAACGACGCGCTGCGTCAGGAAGAATTGGGCGCGGAAGTTCACATGAAACACGCGATCGAACTGCTTCCGCGTCACCTTGAGGAAAGGTTTGTTGAGAGTGATCCCCGCGTTGTTCACGAGGCAGTCAATTCCGCCTAGGAAGGCGATGGCTTTGTCGGCAAGCGAGCACACTGCGTCCACGTTATCGAAATCGGCCTGCAATGCCACCGCGCGCCGGCCCATGGCCTTGATTTCCTCCGCGGCGGTCACGGCGCCGGGGTCCACGGCGTAATGAAGCGCCACATCGGCGCCTTGTCGGGCGAATTCCAAAGCCACTTCCCGGCCGATGCCGGTTCCCGCTCCCGTCACCAGAGTCCTCTTTCCAGCCAAGCGTCCATCCGTGTTCATGATTTATGAACCTCCCCCTTCGCCGGTCGATCTTCCCCCTTGCGAGCTTTCGTGGAAGCGCCGGACGTCCTCTTCCACGATCCGCTTTCCCTGCGCCGGCTTCACCGCATTAATATCAATGCCGAGTTCCTTGGCCAGGCGGCGGGCCCGCGGACTAGCGGGGATTTCACTTGCAGACACCGCCTGCGCAGGGAAACCGCCTTCGCCGGGACTTGCAGCATTAAGGCCCGCCTGCGCAAAGGGCTGGCTATTGGCTGCACCATTTGCACCCGCATCGATACTGGCTTCGCTCGCAGTGGCCCCACCTATGATGGCGACCTCGCCCGGCCGGTCGCCAAGCAGTGCGATGACCGTTCCCACGCGCACTTTTTCTCCCAGCCGGACCTGAAGGGCGTTCAAGTAGCCCGTATCGGTGGACTCCACTTCCATCTCCGTCTTGTCGGTTTCCACCGTAAACAGAACCTCGCCTTTGGTTACGCGGTCGCCCACCTGCTTTTTCCACGACACCACCGATCCCTCTTCCATCGTGAGGCCGAGTTGAGGCATAACCACTTCGTAGGTCATCGTCGCGGGCCTTTTTGATCTTTAGTTTTCCATCAGCTTGCGGACTTCCTTCACCACGCGTTCCACTGACGGAATCACTTGGCTCTCCAGCGGCGGGCTGAAGGGACTGGGAACCGGCAGCGAGCAAATCCGCAGGGGCGGGGCGTCCAGGGCATCGAAACATTCCTCGCAGGCCAGCGCCACGACCTCACCCGCGAACCCGCACATGGCCGGGGCCTCGTCAATCACCGCCAGCCGCCCGGTTTTCTTGATGGAAGCGGCGATGCGCTCGCGGTCCAGGGGCACAATCGTCCGCGGATCGATGACCTCCGCGGAGATTCCTTCCTTCTCCAAGGCCGCTGCCGCTTCCAGGGCAATATTAAGCATTTTAGAAATACCGACTAACGTGATGTCCCGCCCCTCTCGATGGATGCGGGCTTCGCCCAGGGGGATCAGGTACTCCCCATCGGGAATCATTCCCTTGGTATTATACAGTGCCTTATGTTCGATGAAGATAACGGGGCAATCTTCGCGCAAGGAGCTTTTGAGCAGCCCCTTTACATCGTAGGGAGTGGCCGGCGTCACCACCTTCAGCCCCGGCGTGCTGGCGTACCAGCCATAGAAGCAGTGCGAATGGTGGGGGCCGGCGTTCCGCACCGCGCCCATGGCGCTCCGCACCAGGACGGGCGCGTGGATTTTTCCGTTGGAGGAGTAGCAGATGTTCGCGGCTTGCTGAATGATCTGCGTCAGGGCCTCGAGCGAGAAGTCCAGGAAGACTTCATCCACGATGGCGCGGCTGCCCGCCATGGCCGCCCCGATGGCCACTCCCGTGGCGCCCAGTTCACAGATGCCGGTGTCGCGAAGGCGCTCCTCACCGAATTCCTGGCAAAGGCCGCGGGTCTGGCGGAAGTTTCCGCCCCGTGGCCCGATGCCCTGGCCAATGTAAACGATGGTCGAGTCGCGCTGCATCTCTTCGCGCAACGCTTCCACCCCGGCGTCAACGTAGCTGATCTCGCGTAATTGTTCAGGCACAGCGCGGTCCTCCTCAAGGCCACTCAGGAATAGACATGTTCGTACACGGTGGAGGGCGCGGGCTCCGGGCTTTCCCGGGCGAATTGGACGGCCGCCTCAATCCATTGCTGGACCTCGCGCTCGATCTGCTCCAGCGCTTCCAGTGTTGCGCCCTCGTTCTTCAGAAGTTTCTCGCGCAGCGCTTTGATGGGGCAGCGGTTCTTCCACTCTTCCACTTCCTCGCGCGTCCGGTAAGCCGTTCCCGGATCCCCTTCGTGATGCCCCACGAAACGATAAGTTTTGGCTTCGATCAGCGTGGGACCGCCGCCGGACCGGGCCAGTTCGATCGCGGCGCGCGCGGCGGCATGAACGGCCAGAACATCGCTGCCGTCCACCGCCACGCCGGGGATCTTGTAAGCCGCGGCGCGGCTCTGCACACTGGTATTCTTCGTCGCGCGCCGGAAAGCCATTTCCGTCGCGTACAGGTTATTCTCGCAAACGTACACGACGGGCAGGTTCCACACGGCGCCGAAGTTAAGCCCTTCGTGAAAAGATCCGCTATTGACGGCGCCATCTCCAAAAAACGCCACCACCACTTGTCCGGTTTTGCGCAATTGGGCGCTTAGGGCGGAGCCCGTCGCCAGGGGGATTCCCGCTCCCACAATCCCGTTCGTCCCCATGAAACCGTATTCGGGGGCGTACATGTGCATGCTTCCCCCGCGCCCGCCGGAAGAGCTGGTGGTCTTTCCCCAGAGCTCAGCCAGCACCTCGCGGCCGGGCACCCCTTTGGCCAGGGCGTGCCCATGGCCACGGTGCGTGCTGTAGATCAGGTCGGTAGGTTGCAGGTTGGAGCAGACGCCCACCGCCACCGCCTCCTCCCCAACGTAGAGGTGCACGAATCCGGGCAGCAGGCCGCGGCGGTAAAGCTCCTGCACCTTCAACTCGAACTCGCGGAGCTGGAGCATTTCCCGGTAGAGAGTGAGGAGCAGATTCCTATCGATTGGTTCGGTAGTGCCTTTCTCCATTTATTCCTCCTGCGATTTTGCTTTGCCCTGGGCAGGGAATCAGAGTTTTTCGGGGATGGAGGTTCCGTCACATCCCGGCGCGCGCTGGCGCAATTCCAGCAGAAATCCCACCAACGCCTGAGTATCCAGCAGCGCCCAGCGAGTGCCGGGACGTATTCCCGTTCCGGCCTGGAGAATTTCCACCTTGTGCGGGGAGAGATTCCGCACCAGTTGATCCATATCTTCCACTTCGAAAAGGACGTGGTGAATGCCGCCGCCGCGTTCTTCCAGAAATTGACGATAGGCGTTGCGCTCCCCCTCCAGGGGTTGGATCAGCTCCAGCTCCAGGGGGCCAAGCTGAACAAAAGCCTGCCGGATTTTGATGGGCTCTTCCTTGCCGCGGAAAAAATATTTGGAATCCGGGCGATTCGGCCACTCAATGAACCGGAAAGGCCCTATGCCGAAAAGGGAAGTCAGCAGTCGCGTCGCCTGCTCCAGATCAGGAACCACCACGCCGATTTGGACGGCTTGCTTCAGTGCCACCCCCGCGATGGGGGTTTCTTCCGCGGCCATATTTCATCCTCTCAACCTGTTAGCGGGAAAGCGCGTCTCGTAGGGGCTGGGCTTGCCCTGCCCCCGTCGTTTGTCAATGTAGTGAAACGGGGGCAGAGCAAGCCCAGCCCCTACGAGACGCGTTGTTTGCGGCTCCGCCGCGCTGCGCTACGACAATCCATCAATTGCCGGGCCGCCACGACAACCCATTGAAGTGTTAGCGGGACAGAAACCCGCCATCCACGGGCAGAACGATTCCCGTAACCATTGACGATGCGTCGGAGGCCAGGAATAAAGCCGGCCCCACCATTTCATGCGGCTCGCCCACCCGCCCCAGGGGAATGTTGGACGTCCACGTTTGCATCAGTTTCTCCGGATCGAACTGCTTATCGGCCATAACTTCCAGAAGCCCCGGGGTCCGAAACTGGCAAGGCGCGATGGCGTTGACGCGGATTCCGTAAGGGGCCCATTCGATGGCCAATTGTTTCGTTAAGGAGTTGACGCCACCCTTGCTGGCACAGTAGGCGTTGTTGCCCCGGCCCATCCCGACCACCCCGGCGATGGAGGAGAAGTTGATGATAGCGCCGTGGCGCTTCGGCACCATGACGCGTCCGGCCGCCGCACAACACAGAAAGGTTCCGCGCAGATTGACATCCAGGACTTTGTCCCAACTTTCCACCGACAATTCCAAAGCCGGCGTGTGCTGCGAGATGCCGGCGGAGTTGACGAGGATGTCGATGGTCCCGAGTTCGCGCCCGGTGGCATCCGCCATCGCCCCAATCTCGTGCGGATTGCTCACATCCACGCGGATGGCCACGGAGCGCCGGCCCAGTGCGCCCACCTTCCCGGCGGTGCGCTGGGCGGCCTCCAAGTTCAAGTCCGCGGCCGCAACGTCACACCCATGTTCGGCAAAGCCCAAGGCGATGGCCTCGCCGAATCCGGCTCCCGCGCCCGTAATCAGCGCTACACGCCCGCTCAGGTCGAAAAGCTTCATGGAGTTCACGCCTTCTGTGGCCATCGGCATTCCCTCTCGATCCGGCTTTCGCCGCCGTCACCCCCAGTAGATTCCGGAGGCTATTCTTCTCCCCGGGCGCGCCGGTTTGATGCGCAAATACGCCCTCGGGGCGGCATCTACCGCGGGTTCCGAGCGTGCTGGGAGCAATGGGCGGATGCTATAACAAGCGTTCGGAAGTGTCAACTCTATCACCGATAAATCGGCAAAATCGACGAACACATTGCTTGACAACCCCAGTTATCGGAAGGATGATACGTCGCGTCTGCCCCCAAGCCAATTTGCGCAAGGCACGATCTACGCTGGGGGAGAAGCCGGACCAAAGCTCAGCGGGCCGCGACAGGGCGGGGGGCGCGCCCCCAAAACAATCTCTACCTCTTGACGTGATAGGGATACACCATGAACTCCGAAATGATGACAGCCTTGGGTTACCTGGTCGTAGCCGGTCTTATCAACAGCGCTTACACCCTTCCCCTGAAGCTCAATCTGCGATGGAAGTGGGAGAACATGTGGTTGGCCTTTACGCTCCTGGGTGTTTGCATGCTGCCTGTGGCATTGGGAATGGGGACGATTCCAGGTTTTTGGTCCGTCTACAGCCAAATCGGATATCGTTCGCTGCTCATTGTGGCCTTCTCGGGCGCCACCTGGGGCATTGGCATGTTGCTTTCGGGCGTGGCGGTGGACCTGATCGGCGTGGCCGCGATGTTTGCCACGGTCATGGGCGTTTCGTCCAGCGTCGGAGCTCTTCTGCCCCTGATTGTGCAGGGATTAGGAGGACTCACCTTCCGGGCGGGCCTGCTTATCTTCGTGGGAATCGGGCTCACGATTCTGGGCGTGGTCCTGTGCGGATTGGCGGGACGGCAACGCGAAAAAGATGAAGCCTTAAAAGATGGCCCCAAGCGGTCCGCGTTTCTGCGGGGTTTCTTCTTCGCCGTGCTCGGGGGCATCTGCGGATCGATGCTGAACTTCGGTCTGGCCGCGGGCGCTCCTTTGATCGAGGTGGCGCGACAGCATGGATCGAGCGCGCGCATGGCCACCAACGCCGCCTGGGTTCCCGTCCTGCTGGTGGGCTCGATTCCGGGGATCATCTACTGCCTGCGCCTGTTGCGGAAGAACGGGACGGCGCGGAATTTCCTCTGCCTGGCATCATTTGCGTATCTGTTTCTTGCCCTGTTGATGGGATTGCTCTGGTTTGGGAGTGTTGTCCTCTACGGATGGGCAACGCTTCGCATCGGGGATCTCGGCGCGGTGCTGGGTTGGCCCCTTTTCATGGCAACGATTGTTCTGGGCAGCGCTCTGTGGGGTGCGGTTACTGGGGAGTGGAAAAACGCCAGCGCCCGGGCGCGCACCTTTATGGGATCCTCAGTCTTCGTGCTGCTTGTGGCCATCGTGGTTCTGGCCAGTGCCAGAGCCAAGGGGTGAGGAATGGGGGTTTGATGTAGAGGCGGCGAAATTTATCCCGATCTGATCGGGACGCCGCCATATGGCGAGGTAAACTCGCCTCTTCATCAAATTGACCCACTAGCGAAATTTTGCCGGAAAGGTCTGAGGAAATTAAGCCAGGAGGGTGGTTATGTCGCGCGAGTGCATGGAATCGGTTCGGAATTTCAAAGTCGACAAAGGGTCGGCGGCCCTTTGGTGGCTGGGGCAGATGGGCTTTCTGCTTAAAACACCGGCGGGCACGCTCTTCTCCGTCGATGCCTATCTGACCAACTCCTGCAAGAAGATTGGAGACTCACTGGGTCTCGACATGGACCGCCGGGTCCCCATCTACATCGAGCCGGAGGAACTCGACGTCGATCATTTTCTTTGCACCCACTCGCATTACGATCACGCTGATCCGGAGACGATCGGCAGGGTGCGGAAAGAGCGAATCGAGACGTTTGTGGGTCCCGGGCTGGCCTGTGAAAGCTTTGCCCGATGCGGCGTAGAGGGCTCGAAGGTCCAGCAGGCCTATCCCGGCGGAAAATTGCAGGTCGCGGATTTAACCGTTCATGGGACCTTTGCCATGCCCACGGACGACTCCGATCTGAACCACATGGGATATGTCCTGGCGGTGGAAAATGGTCCGCGGGTCTACATTTCCGGCGACACAGACTACAGCGATCTGCTGGCGCACGTGCGGAAATTGGAGCCTGACATCATGATTAGCTGCATCAACGGCGGCTTCAACAACCTGAGCCACTGGGAGGCGGCGGAACTTGCCGCGCTGCTCAAGCCGAAGGTCGCCATACCCTGCCACTACGACATGTTTCCGGATAACGCCTCCGACCCGCAACAATTCCGGGCCTGCCTGCGGTATAAAGCGCCACAAGTGCGGTACGAACAACTCGACTATGTGAAGCCCTTTGTGTTCAAGTCCTGATGGCCGCTGCATGAGCTTGCGACGTTGAGAATGCGCGAAGCGCTTTGGAGTGCGGTAGCAGCAGCTACCGCTTTCCGCGATTGGTTCAAACAGCAAAAGCGGGAGGGGTACGAAGTAAGGCGGTAGCTGCTGCTACCGCACTCCAGGGTGCCTTCGGCACAGCTATTTTCCTGGTAGCGGTAGGTTGTAATCAAGGGTCGGACTATGATTGGGATGAGTTTGGGGAAGGACCCACTATGCGCGTGAAACGGCGGAAAAAAGTTGCGGGAGGATTGGGGCGCGGAATGTTCTGGTGCGTTATCGCTTTTGCCCTGGGGTGCGGTTTCGTTTCCCACGTTGCGGGGGCGGCTAACTCGGGAGAGCGCGCGACTTCCTGGAAGCTCGCTACGAGTGACACGGAAATCGCATTGGCGGTCGTGGACGGCTTGCCGATGCTGCAAACTCTTCGCTCCACCGCTATCCGGCGGAATTGGTTGGCTTCTCCCCTCCGGGAATCGTTGATGAAGCAGGTCATCGTGGACGGGTCGCCGCAGGATCTCGACTGGAAGTTTGCGGGCGGCGAAATAGATGCCAAGGCTGAGGAGTTGCATCTCCATTACCGCAATGACAGCCCCAAACTGAGCATGGACTCGGTGTGGCGGGCCAGGCCGGGACGTGGTCCGGTGGAACATTGGTTGACCTTGACCAACGAATCCGGCCGCACCATAACCGTGACCCGGCAGGGAAGCCTGGACCTGACAAATCTTGCGATTCCAGCGATGGCCAGCGCACAGGCGTGGTGGGTCAACCGCGGCGGCGGCAATGCCAGCCACGAAGGCGGCACATTCACCGCTGCCATTGACGCGGATTTCGACCAGATTCTCGCCAGTGACCCCACCGATGGCTCGGCACCCGTCCCCTGGATGGCGATCCAAATCGGGGAGAGCGAAGGGCTGTACGTGGGTTGGGAGTTTTCCGGCATCGGGACCATTCACGCCAAGACTGATGCCGCCGCTCCTGTGCGGTTGGAATTACAAGTGGGTCTGGCGCCCGATTTCAAGACCGACGTGCCCGCCGAAGCAACCTTCCTGGCGCCGGCAGCTTTTGTGGGCTGTTATAAAGGTGATGTGGACGACGGCAGCTACAGTTTGCATCGATTTATTCTGGACAAGCTTTTGCCGCCGGTCCCGCCGGGGCAACCCTTCCCCACATTAGCCTACAATCTTTATCTGGACAAGGGAGGTAACAAGGCCCGTGAAGCGGACGTCCTCAGCAGCGCCGCCTTCTGCAAATCTCTCGGGTTTGAAACCTTTGTGCCCGACGCGATGTGGTTTCCCAGCGACGGTGACTGGCGCTGGGATCCGGCGCGATTCCCACGCGGGGGAGCTCCCATCGAGCAGTATACGCACGAGAATGGCATGAAGCTGGGTCTTTGGGTGGCATGGACTCACGGGGGCAACTCCCTTGATCCGGGTGCTCTGAATATTTTCCACCACCCCGACTGGTCGCTTGATAAATTGGCGCCGGATTGGAAGCCGAAAGACATCAATTGGAGCACCCTGGTTGATGTGGGGTTTGACCCGGCGCGGGACTGGGCCGAGAGCGCGCTGGAAAAGATCGTGACCGATAATCACCTCGATTACCTGAAACACGATTACACCCCCATCGCCACGCACTGCGTGCAGACCAACCATCGTCACCACTACGGTGTGGATGTCAGCTACTGGTCGACGTTGGGGTATTTCCGCATCATGGAGAACCTGAAGGAACGCTTTCCTTCGCTGGCGCTGGAAGGGTGCTCCGGCGGGGGACACCTCAAGGACTTCGGCTACATCAAGCACGTGCATTACATCGCGACCACCGACACACTCTCCTCCCTGCCTGACCGCCAGAGCATTTACGATTCCACCTACGCGTTTCCGCCCGCCGTCCTGATGGCTTACACCTACGAGAACTACTATAACCACGACGCGGACCGCCCCCGCCCCTTCTTCTGGCGTTCCGCGATGATGGGCGCGTGGCAGATTGATCCCACGCACACCGCGAACTGGACTCCGGAGGATATCGCCGGCGCTAAGCGCGCCACGGAAATCTATAAATCCTGGGTTCGGCCCATCCTGGCAGACGTGGAGGTCCACCACATTCTTCCACGGCCGGATGGATTCCATTGGGACGGAATGTTTTATTGGAGCCCCAGTCTGAAGCGCGGGACCCTTTACATCTTCCGGCCGAACAACGATCAGATCACGCAGCGCATTCGGCTGAAAGGGCTGGAGCCTCGAGCGCGGTACCACCTCCGCTCCGAGGACGGCTCCCTTGCCGAACAGACACGCGGAGGCCAGGACCTGATGAGCGGAGGACTCCTCCTCAAGCTTCCGGAGAAATTGACCAGCGATTTGATTTACGTCGAATCGGCTAAATAGGTGAGTTGGAAGGTGGGGAGGCCGAACCGGCCAATCGGGGACATCCTAATTCAAGGAGAACCCCAGCACTGCGCGGGGCCTGCTGTCTTTTCCAGTCGGTTGCTCCGCAGGAATTACATATTGTTGTGCTTGGCGCGTTTAAGTAGGCGATGAAGGTCAGGCCAAAACTCCTTCAACTCGTAACCGAGGGCATCGAGCAGAACCTGTGTGCCCTCAACGTCGGCGCTGCTGGCGATCGTATGGGGGGCGGGATGGTACGCATTAGAGAGGCCTGCGGCCAGGCCATTACCAAGAAATTCGGAGAAGTTAAACTGAACCTTTCCCGAGTCCCCGCGCGTGACTAAAACCCGTCCGGCGGCGTACACCATCCGGTGAAAGACATTTCCTTTTCCCATCTGGTAGTAGCGCGGGTCCTGCCGCAGCAAAGTGGGGAATATGGCGCCGGTCCCGAAGTTTCCGATGATGGCGTCGGCATAGTCCGTCCCGAAACGTTTGGAATACCCAGACAGCCCTTGGCGATAGGTGGGGTTCGTGTTGTCGGCTTGGCCAATGCCAGCTTGCGTGCCCATGAAGGCGATTTCGACCGGGTCGAAGCAACCCTCCGCTACTGTCTTGAATTTCTGTCCCATCGTAAGCGGAGGTAGCGAGGAGGCATTTTCCACGGTCAGAAGATTGGGCAGGGCGAAGAAAATCCGGTCGTCTTTCGGACGTTGCGGAGTTGCGGCGGGTTGGCTTTGTGGGGCAGCCGCGGGGGCTTGTGATGTGGTCGAACCGGGGGCCGAAGCGGAGGGGCTTTGGGCAGCCGGGGGATTATTCGTGGATTTGGCCTGTGTCTGCGGAGAGGCCGGGGGTGGGGGCTGCTCCGCCTGTTGGGCCAGCAGTCGATGAGAGAGGCCCAGCCCGCAAAAGATTGTGATGGCCACCACGCGGCCGCAGGGCCAAGCTTTTCGATTCATCATTCGCTTAAAAATCTTCCAGTCTTTGTATTGACACCCTGAGCTTCCATTATGGCATGCTCAGCCGGAATTCTCCAGCACGCGATGGGTTGCAGGGATGATGTTCCCCCGTCCATGTCGGGCATAGTTCCGGTCGGCGCGGCGCATTGATCAAGCACATTCAACTGCATGGTTTTTACGCCTTCTGATGATGGCGCACAAGATAGCGATGAAGATCAGGCCAGAATTCCTTCATCTCGTAAGCGACAGCGTCCCAACCAATTTGTGTTCCCCAGACATTCACGCTGCTTCCGAACGTCCGCGGCCCGGGATGGTAGGCATTGGAGATGGCGGCGGCCGTGCCGGCACCGAGGATTTCCGAAAAGTTGAACTCCGTCTTCCCTGAGTCCGAGCGCGTGATCAAAACCCGCAGGCCGGCGTATGCAACACGGTGGAGAACGCTGCCCTTTCCCAGTTGGTAGTAGCGCGGATCTTGTCGCAACACGGAAGGATAGAGGGCGCCGGTCATAAAGTTCTCGACCGTGTTGTCGCCAAACGCCAAGGCGTAGCGTTTGCCATAGCCTTTAAGCCCCTGTCCAAAGGTGGGGTTGGTATTGCTGGCTTGATTGACCCCAGACTCGAGGCCGATGAATGCGAATTCAACCGGGTCGAATGTACCTTCCGCCACCAGCTTGAACTTTTGCCCGGTGGTGAGTGGAGGCAGCGAGGAGGCATTCTCGACGGTTAAAAGGTTTGGCAGTGCAAAGAAGATCCGGTCATCCTTTGGGACATTGGGAGCTTGGCCAGGCTGGCTTTGCGCGGCTCCAGAGTCATTCGCGGATTTGGTTTGGGTCTCTGGTGTAACCGAAGGGGGAGTCTGCCCCGCCTGTTGTGCCTGTAGTCGTAGAGACAGCCCCAGGGTGCAAACAAATAGGACGGCTAATACACCGCCGCGCCGCCAGAGGTTTCGGTTGATCATCAGAACAGTAATCTCCACTTCTACCTATCGGTACAGGAAGCCCTACCCTCTAGCGCGCCTTGCAAAATGGTCGCGATACCTCTTTGACGCATAAAATCCCGCAAGAGTTACTTGTAGCTGTATCCTCTTGAAAACAATTTACATTATTTAACGAGCCGGGCCAATTCATTATCGGCCGGGGTTAGAGGTGGCGCCCAAACCAATGGACGGTGCGGACGATCACTTCGTGTTCCCAGGGGATGGATGTATAGACGTGGTCCGCTCCGGCGATGATGGCGAGCTCCTTGGCGTCCGCGCCGGCGGCCTGGAAGAAATCGCGGGCATGGGATACGGGCACCGCCTCGTCCTTTTCCGGATGGACGATCAGCGTTGGCCCCTGGAAGCGCGCGAGATGGCGGATGGGCTCAACCTTCAGCACGTCCTCGATCAGGCGCGGCGAGAGTTCGCGGGCGTCGAATTCATGGGCCCCGGGCTTGCCTGGAACTTTCTTGGCTGAATGCTTGATGAGTTGGCGTAGGCGGGCCGTGTGCGCGACGGCGCTCCACAGCACCACCACCTTTGCTTGGACGCTGGGCGCGAGGGCGGCGGCCACCCCTCCTCCCAGGGAAAGTCCCAGCAGGCCCACGCGCTCCGGGTCGATCTCTGTCTGCGCGCGCAAAAAGGCCACGGCCGCGCGCCCGTCAGCAATCTCCCCGCGCAGGGACATCTCACGGAATTCGCCGTCCGACTCCCCCGACCCATAGAAATCGAACCGCAAGGAGGCAAATCCCGCCAGCGCCAGGGCGCGCGAGCACTTCACGAACATCCAATGCGATTCCATGCGGTCGCCCGTGAATCCATGAAAAAACACGACGCCGGCGGCGGGCCGCTTCGGCGTGTCAGCGGGCAAGTGCAGCATCCCCCGCAGGGTTTTGCCCTTGGGGTTTGGGAACTCCACTAATCGCTCAATTCCGGGATTCTTCACAGGACCATGACCTCTCGGCATCCTTGACTTTATCAGATTGTGTCAGGAGATGGGGATTCAATTCCCATGCAGCGCGGCATTCCAATCCCGATTACCGCCGAAGGATTGCCGCGTCCACTCGACGTGGGCGACCGTCAATTGACTTTCATGCATTCGCGATAGGGCCGGTCGCAAGCGCATTCGCAAACTTCGTCCAGGTCGGTTGTCTCCTTGTCAGCATTGCAGTAATGCTGGCAGATGAATTTGTAGACCTTGGCCTCGGCGCGCGGTTTGGCGTCGCCGGTTTCAATCTTGTAGCCGCATTTCTTCCAGGAATCGAGCGTGCAATAAGAAGCGGTGTGGTATCCCAGCTTCTCAAGTTCCACCGCGGCGCGCGAGCTGCGGCCCCCATGTTCGCACATGGTGACCACCGTTGTGTCTTTCGTGACCTTCATCTCCTCCAGTTTCTTGGCCAGCTCGTCGATGGGAATATTCACCGCCCCGGGGATGTGCCCGGTCGCGAATTCCTGCGCGCTGCGCACGTCGATCACAAGAATTTTGGCGTCCTTGCCGAGCGACTCCTGCAACTGCTCGGCGGAAGTTTGCTTCGCGGCCTTTTCCACCGGGGCATGTTGCTGCGCCATCGCGGCGCCTGTGCATGCCAATAGCAGACTGATGCAAAATACGGCACTTTTCATGGTGACCTCACTCCGGGTTTTCGATTGTGGTTATTCCGATAATCCCCGCCACTGGCCGCTCCTCGTCAATCTCCCTTAGCTTACAGCCTAACCGAGGATTCTGGCTAGGAGCATGTCGAAAATAGCAGCCCCTGTAAAAGAATCAATAACCTGCGGATTTTTTCGGTTGCCAAGATATTGATTTTTAGGAAATCACATTTTATCCCCGTTGGATGACATTATGTCACTATTTCAAATTCGTCGTTTCGTACATTATGTCCATTACCCTCCTTGTAATCGAGCCATCGGGTCGTCGAGCCATTTGTGAGTGCCGAGTGCTGTTTGGCGATTTTCCAGTTTCGCCCTTCTGCTCTCCAAATCGCCAAATCGGTTCATGTACTCACCGGAAACTGTCGATAAGCGAAGCGGGGGAGTGTCACGCGCGGGGGGGGAAGTATCACGGCCGACTTGCCCCGATGGATCGGGGTGCTGGCCGTGATGCCAAGCGGGTGAGCGCCGCTCGCCCCTTCGCCGCTCGTTGAATTGGTTCATCCTCTCGCCGGAAACTGTCGATAAGCGATGCGGGGGAGTATGTCACGCGGGGGTTGAGTTGCCGGTGCGGCCATTGTCGCCGCCGTCGTAGGGGTGGGGTGGCGGGGCGGCGTGGCTTAGGGCCGAACAGCGTTCGACCCAGGCTGAACCCCGTTCGGCCAGTCGTCGGCGTCGCTGCGGCGACCGTTCAGCCTGCGCGCGAGCGACCGCTCGCCCCAGCGCCGCGCGCTGAAATGGTTCATTCTCTCACCCGAAACTGTCGATAAGCGATGCGGGGGAGTCTGTCGAGCGGGGGGGGGCGCGGCCAACTTGCCCCGATGGATCGGGGTGTTGGCCGTGACGTTGCACGGGCGGGGCGCCCCTGCCACAGCGGGCAGGATGCCCGCGCTACCGCTTGTAGCACGGCCATCGTGGCCGTGACCCTAGGAGGGCGAGCGACCGCTCGCCCCTTCGCCGCTCGTTGAATTGGTTCATTCTCTCACTCGGAACTGTCGATAACCGAAGCGGGGGAGTGCGTCACGCGGGAAGAGGAGTAGCGCGGCATCCTAGCCGTGACGCCAAGCGGGCGAGCGCCGCTCGCCCCTGCGCCGCGACCTTGTGCAGCGTGGCCTGAGCGCCACGGGACAGCGGGAGTGGGTGAGATTCTGCGGTGGACGAAAACGATCCTGCCGGGCCGGGCAGAGCCTCATGGCGGGCGAGCGCCGCCCTTCCCTACGCCGCGACCTTGTGCAGCGTGGCCTGAGCGTTGCGAGGCGCGGCGAGGCGGAGCGGGGTCTTGCCATAGACGAAAACGATTCTGCCGGGCTTGGGATTGGGCCATCGAGCCATTTGTGATTTGCGATTGGTGATTGGCGATTTTCCAGTTTCGAGTTTTCAGTTTCGCCTTTCTGTCCTCCAGGTTGGCAAATGGGTTCATCTTCTCAGCGGAAACTGTCGATAAGCGATGGGGGGGAGTGTGTCACGCGGCGGTTGGGTCGCAAGTGGCGCCGTCCTCCCGAGAGCATGCTCGCTAGTAGGTAAGCGAGACGCTGTCGACTCCGTAGGCGCGCGTGGAGGTAAGGCCGCGGCCCTGGGCGTCGTAGGTGTGCGCTTCCAATTTGGGATTAACCATCCCGATCTTGCCCGCTCCGCAGGACGTCAATATATCTTATTCTTCCGACCTTTCAATACGGCGAAGGGCTTGCCGGGCGGCAAGGAACTGCGGATCAACCTCCAGAGCCTTCCTGAATTCGCGGGCAGCTCCCACAGTCATCTTCTTCTGATCCAAGACTAATCCCAAGTTATAATGCGCCGAAGCGGATTTGGGGTCCAGGCGCGCCGCTTCTGTAAACTGATCGCCCGCCGGACCCAAATCTCCTCGCTGAAAATAGAGCTTCCCCAAAGCCAGGTGCGCTTCACTACTGTTTGGTTCGGCCTGGATGGCGACCAGCAGGTGGAGCTCGCCCGTATCGAGTTTTCCCTCGCGAAGGTCCAACATTCCGAGGTTATAGTGAGCCGTATAGTTCCGTGGAGTAGCCTTTAATACATGGATGAACTCCATTCGTGCCCGGCCATAGTCCTTTTTCTGCAACCAAATTGTTCCCAGCAGTTCTCCTGCCGGTAGAGTTACCTGTTGCGAGGCCGGTCCTTCCGCCGCTCCAAATGCCTCGACGGCTTCGAGTTCTTTGATCGCATTATCGAGTTGGTTGAGATGGAAATAACTGACGGCCAGATCGTAGTGCACCAGCAGATTCGTGGAGTCCTTTCGAAGGACCTCCCGGAAATCCCTCACCGCCAATTCATGCTGACCCAGCTTTTCATGGACCGTTCCCAAAATGCTGCGACTTTCAAGGAGATCAGGTTTCTTGGCGAGCACGCTTTCGAGCAGCGAAGCCGACTCCCGCAGCCGCCCCGCTTGGGCGAGTTCGATGGCGTGCTGTGTTTTCGTATATTCCGCCAGAGTGTCCTTGGGGTCGGGCGCGGACCCGGAACCGGCAGGATGGAGGTTGGTGAACGCCACATAGCCAAGGGAATTCAGACGCTCGACGACCTCAGGGCTCAGGGCCTTTGCCTCCACGGACTTGACCGTGCCGAACCGCGAGCGCAACGAAAGCATCTGGTCGTTCAGGGCAAGCGCCACCGATTTCTGGCGGGAATAAAGGTTGCTCAGTTCGTGGGGGTCACGCGAAAGGTCATAAAGTTCGGGGGTTGTCGTGTCAATGTATTTATAGCGGCCCACCCGCAAACTTCGCACCGGACTAGTCCCCAAGTGTCTCTGGGCATACAGGCTTTCGCTGTAGACCTCCCGCTCTTGAGCCGGCGATTCTTCGTGAAGTAATGGCAGCAGACTTCGCCCTTGAAACTGGCGCGGTGACGGAAGGCCCAGAAACTGTAAGATCGTTGGCGATACGTCAATCAAGCTTACCGGCTTATTCACGCGCGCCGCGCAGGCTCTCGCCCCGAGGGGCCAATGAATCATCAACGCTACTCGAAGGGTACTTTGGTAGACGAAGTAGCCATGCTCTTTTTCACCATGTTCTCCCAGGCCTTCCCCGTGATCGGAGAGGAAAATGATGAGGGCTTTTTCCACCAGGCCTTTCTTTTGCAGAAATGCCCAAAAGTGACCCAGGCATTCATTCGCGTATTTGAGCTCGCTGTCATAATCATTTCCGCCCAAGCGCTCGCGCTCGGCTGGCGGAAGGTTGTAAGGGGTATGCAAGTCGTAGAAGTGAAGGAAGGCAAAAAATGGCCCCTTACCATGGTTTCCCAGCCACTCCATGGCGGCGCTGGTCACTTCTTTGCCCGGACGCTTGAGGTCCGCAAGATCAAGGGGGTGGTCAAAATGGAGAACAAAGGTGCTGTCATAGTGATCGAAGCCCTGGTCCAATCCGAATTGCCGGTCCAGCGCAAACCCCCCAATGAAAGCAGCGGTCGAGTAACCCTGAGCTTTCAGAATCGTCGCCAAGGTGATCAAGCCGGGCCCCAGCTTGTCCACATTTTCCTGCACTCCATTCGAAAATGGGAAGGTGGACGTGAACAATGACACGTGGGAGGGCAAGGTCAAAGGGACCTGGGAATTGACATCCGTGAACAGCGTGCCGCCCCTGGCAAAGGCATCGATGTTGGGTGTTCGCAGACGGTCATATCCATAGCAACTCAGATGGTCGGCGCGCAGAGTATCGACCGAAACAACGATGACTGGCGTCGAGGCTTCACTCTCACCATGGAGGGCGGGGATGCCCCAGAAAAGTTGTACACCGAGAGCCAGGCACCATACAGGAAGCGTACGTGCCAGCAGGCTCCGTAACGCAGTGTGTGACAGCGCAATGCGTGGCCACTTTCCTTTGGGTTTTGGTAACACTGCTGTCCTAAAGACTCGTACGATGCATCCCCATTACAACGTGCGAAGCTGGTATTAATCCGTCAATCGAAAAGCGCGGCCTGGCTGTTTGCCTAGTAAGTGACCGAAACACTGTCGACTCCGTAGGCGCGCGTGGAGGTGAGGCCGCGATTCTGGGCGTCATAGGTGTGCGCCTCCAGCAGCTTGCCCTGACTGTCGGTGACGCTGAGGATCATCGAGGAGTTAGGGTCATTGGTGAAGTTGAGGGCCGAGCCATCGGGGTAGCTCACCTTAGTAAGCCGTGACGAGCTATCGTAGGTATAGGTGGCGACCAATCCCACGCTGTCTTGCACCGTGGTTGCTTGCAGGGGGTTATTGGGATCGCCGTAGGTAAAGGTAAGCGTGGCGCCACCGGGGCTGGTGACCGACGTAAGCCGGTTATAGATGTCGTAGGCAAGGCTCGTCTGATTGTTGTTGCGGTCAATCACTGCCGCCAGAAGGTCCTGGTTGTTAAAAACCTTCTGGGTTCCGTCCGCGAAGGTGAGGGTGAATCCGCCCGTGGCGGGATTCATCACGAGCTGCGCGCGCTCGTCTGGCGGTGAGGAGAGTGAGTAGGAGTTGAGCACGCTATTGTAAGTGAAGGTCCAACCGCTGCCGTCCCCGCGCCAGTAGATGAGCGATCCGGTGCCCAGGGGCATCAGTTGCTCCTCGTAAGTGGATCGCCACCCGGATCCAAACATTCCCGCCAGCGCGGGAGGACCCTCATATGCCCAAAGGCTGTTCCACACCCGGGACAACTCCAGACCACCGCCCAGCCCCGGCACGGAATAGTCATGCTGTTGAATCCAGACGTTGCCGGTCGTCAGGTTGATGGGGTGCCCCCCGTGCGCCTGACACTGTTTACATACGCCCCCATTGGCGGGATTTGCGCTAGAGCCCGCCGTCAGGACCTCCAGGGTTTGTGTCGACCTGAACCCCCATGCGTAGGCGCCTATGGTCACGGGGGTTGGGTGACTTACCGCCCCGGCGGTCATCTTAAACTGGGCCGACTGACCACCGTAGCCAATCGCCAGATCCTCGCCGTAATTGACGAGGTTATGGAAGTTCATGACACCCCCCACAACGCCATTCTGGGTGATCGCGACCAGCGTGTAACCCAGCACGGGGGCGGCCATGGTGACCTTGCCCGTCGCCGTCTGCGTGCTGCCTCCGTCCAGGCTACCCGGCGTCACGCTGAGAGTGGGGGTGTTCTGGGTAACCGCCAAAGGCACGGTGGAAGTGATTCCCCATGCCGAAGCTCCGATGGTCACAATGGTAGGCTGGGTCACCCCGTTTGCCCATATGGTAAACGTGCCACTTGTTTGGCCACTGCCGATTGCCAGATCCTCGCCGTAATTGACGAGGTTGGTGGCCTCGATGGCGCCACCCCCCACATGGCCATTCTGGGTGATCCCGACCAGAGTGTAATTCAGCACGGGGGCGGTCATGGTGACGGTGGCCGTCGCCGTCTGCGTGCTGCCTCCGATCAGGCTACCCGGCGACAAGCTGAGAGTGGGGCCGTTCTGGGTGACCTGAAGAGGCGCCGATGCGCCGGCCCCATAAGCACCCACGCTAAAGGTGGCGGTGGTGGGGCTGTTCACGCCATTGACGGTGAAAGTGACGCTGACGGAAGAGTCGCCACACGGAATCACCGCCTGACCGTAGTAGAGGGGGGTTATGGGATTGATCGTGGCCCCGGTAACCGAGAGACCGACAAAGGTGATTTGCGGAGCCGCCGAATTGAGAGTGATGTTGGCGGTCACCACCGTCGTGCTCCCCCCAACGACCGTACCGGGGCTGACCGAAACAGAAATGCTCGTGGGCTTCGGCGCGTCAGGGTTGCACTGTCCCCAAAGGCGTGGCGGCCCTGCCAGGGTGAGGGCGAAGAGCATGGCGACGGCGATTTGCCGGACTCTCGTAAAGCTCCCAAACTCAGAAAGATTGTATGTGTCCTTCATGGCCTTCTCCTCGGGACTGCTTCTGATGTTACTGTTGCCATGCCGCGTCGAGCGGCATTGCACGGCGGCACTTCGTCACAAGGTATTAACAAGAATGTGGTCGTTATCATGTTAAGGACTAAAGAGGAAGGCCAACTACGCCTACCTCTGCTCCACCTGCTCGTAATGTTTTTCGACCCGTGCCCCGCACATTGGGGACAAGCGTTGTCTAAACAGCGGCAGCGGTTAATCAACGGCGATGCCGGCTCAATAGCGAAATTAGCCTTGTCAACCATCTGTCAAACAAGTAACCCAACATGCCCCACCAAACGGTGCCGATAGTTCCAAAAAGTATCAAAGGATGGTCATAGGTGAATATCGCACTCACGACGAAGACGGATACGGGAAAATCGAGTTTTACCAGGAACTCCCAGTTTGAATGGAAGACCGGCGATGCGACTGCGAAGCACGCAATCACGTGCAGCGTTGGCAATGCACAAACAAGCCGAATGTTACGAATTCCCTTCGGCATAAGTCATTTCCCCTTGTCCTTGCACCCGCAGTGCTCATTACTTTCAGCATTTGGCGGATGATAATAAATGGCGGGAGCTATGTAATCTCCCGTAAAGGTGTGCGGCATGTCTGTCACTAGTGCGTTATCGCACCCGACCAAACACTTCCGCCGCGCCTCCTGATCGCACGAGTATTTGCTTCTGCAATTGAAGTAGCAGATATCGTGGTTCTTGCAAACTGCATCTTCAGCGTCTATAGGGTCTTTGTAATACCCCTTCTTGTCACGAGCAGAGTTGTACTCCTCAACCTGACCGCCTGTCCAATTAGGACCACACCAGTTTCCATGAATCTTTGCTTTTCCAGACGGGTCTCTGTAGTTAACTGGATTGTTACTCACATAAGTATAGAAATCGCCCTCCCCGGCCCCAAAGCGAATGGGATCCTCAGAGAGGAACCTCCCAATAAAGGCATCGTAGTAACGGGCACGGTAGTAGTATAGGTCTGTCGTTAAATCAAGTTCGCGTCCCGTATACTGAAGAGGATTTGGTATGGTTCCGAAGTGCCCAGTCGGATTGCCAAATGAATCGTATACGTAACTGCGGACCAACTGACCCGCACTATCGGTTAGCGAAGTTATCGAACCGGAACTGTCAGCATGGAAGTAATACGATAGCCCAGGCCGGAAAGGGTGTCAGGTACCCTTTCCGGGATAGGGCCTGCTCCTTTTGATCGCATACCGGATATTTTCAATTTTCTCTTTCGGTCGGGTGGTTGAATAAAGGGTACCTGCTCCTTTCTGACACCCTTTCTCCTGACACCCTTTCTCCTCGCCCGAAAAGGGTACCTGACACCCTTGACACCCTCGAAAAGGGTACCTGACACCCTTGACACCCTTTTTCTCACCCTTCTTCTTCTGACACCCTTCTTCTTAAAAAACGCAGATGAAGCCAAAATGCAGCTAACCTCTGATGCGCTATCTGCTACGAGTCCAGTCTTTAAGAGGCCTCGGCGGCACGGCAAGGATCGCAAACAATGGTGCGACTCCCCAAAGCAAGAGGAACCCCCACGTGAACTCCTCTGCTCCGCCTACAAAACGCGCGTAAGCAAAGGCTCCTAACGCACAAACGCTCCATCCCACCAGGGTAGTTACCCAACCCGCCCAAGTCGGCAATATGAGTTGAATGGTAAAGATCGGGAGCAGCACCAAGTAGGGCCAGATGGTCGAAAACGTATCCTCACCGCCACTCAGAAGGATGATGAATAAGAGCCCGAGAACAAACGGGAGGTTCACCCAGCGCCTCGGACCTGGTGCGACACGGAAGAATAATCGTCGATCCATAGCAACCTCAGGGGATGAGATGAACATACACCCTAACGAAATAGTCTATGTCAGCAATCGAGGGGCCCGCTTGGCACGCGGGTGTAGAACAGCGCGAATTCCACGTCCCGCCAGGAACTTGGGGCATCGGCAGAGAGGCATGTTTCAGACAGTCCGCAAGAAAAGTCTGGCAGTCGTTTCTCTTCGGCCAGAAAGGGTGATATCCGCCGTGATTTCGCCAACAGCAACCCAGCAATTCCTCTTCCCGCCCATCGCTGTTAGGAACGTCTACGCAGACTGTGCCGGGTAATTTTGGATTTTCCGTTCCGGCTTGATCACCGCGGCCGCAGTTTTGGCCATTGTTCGTATCCAAAAAGTACACGTGGTTCCCGATTCCGTTGAACGGGAATAAGTCTTCAAATCCGCCGCGAGCGCATATCTGAATCTTCAAGCCCGTGGGGTCGACGAGGTTTGTGGGGCTGTCGTGAACATACGCGTAAAAATTGAACCCTCCCCAAAAGCCCACCGGATCTGAGCTGGCAAAGCGACCTGGGACCGGGTCGTAGTATCTGGCGCGGTAGAAATAGAAGCCGGATTCGGAATCGAATTCACGGCCCGTGTACTGGAATGGATTCGTGATTGTTCCGGTCGAAGCCGTCAGATTCCCGAAGGAGTCGTAGACGTAGGTGGCGGCCAAGTTGCCGGTCGAGTCCGTCATCGAGGTGATGGAGCCCAAGCCATCGGCCTGATAAAGGTATGTTCCGCCCGTGCCGGCCTCGGCCAGTGGCTCGTCGATGCCTGCGCCTTGCGTGAAGTGGGCCAGCAGGTTGCCTCCTCCCCCTAACTCCTCAGTTACGTTGGCACCGTCGTAGGCGTAAATGGTGGTGCCACTTGTTGGCGCAATCTTCTCAATCCTTCTTCCAAACGGGTCGTACTTGAAGTTAACTGTCCCACCCGTTCCTGGCAGGGTCACGCTGGTGAGGCGGTTCTCGAAATCCCATGAGTAATTCGTCGTTCCGGTGGAGTCAGTTTTGTTTGTCGTGTTTCCGTTATTGTCGTACGTGTACGTGGCGGCGGACGTGGAGGTGAGCTCGTTGGAAGTGTTGTAGTTGTACGTCGTGGGTCCGGCGGAGGTCAGCCGGTTGCCCACCGCGTCGTAGGAATAGCCCTCCGCCAAAGTGCCGCCTACCACGGCTTGCGTCAACTCGTAGATTGGGTCATAGCTGTACCTGGAGGTCACCGAAACGGGATTAGGGCTGGCCTGCTGGACGGCCGTCTTCGTGAGCCGATTCCCTGCCGCGTCGTAGGTGTAACCGGTGCTTCCTGGCAGGCTCCCTGCGCCGTGCAACACGCTGAGCAGCCGCGAGAGAGTGTCATAGCTATAAGACGTGTTCACGCCATTTGGCCGCGTCAAGGAAGTCCTCCGCCCGAGCGCGTCGTAGCCGAATGCGAAGGTTCCCGTGTTGGGGTCGGTCAGGTTGGTCAGGCGGTTCAGAGAATCATAGGAATAATTCGTGATTCCGGATTGCGGATTCGTGAACGAAACGCGGTTCGAGTCCGCATCGTAGCCATAACTGTTCGAGAGCGTCCCGCTGAGGAACGAATACTGCGTGCCTGCGCCCGTCAGCCGTCCCAGGTTGTCGTAGGTGAACGAGTAAGTCCCCGTGGGGTCGGTGACCTGCGTCAAGCGGCTCAGCGGGTCATAAGTGTAAGTGACCGCCGTCGAGTCCGGATAGGTCTTGCTGGTCAGGCGATACAGCGCGTCATAGCCATAATTGATCGTCTGCTGCTTGCGGTCTGTCTTGGTCAGCAGGTTATTCATGGCATCATAAGTGTAACCCTCGCTGAGCGTCGAAGGGAAGGTTACTGCGGTAACCCGTCCCAGGGCGTCGTAAGCAAACCCCGTCTCGTGGTTCGCGGCGTCCGTGATGTTGACCATATTGTTTTCCGTGTCGTATCCATAGACGGTCAGGTTCGACGCGGCATCGGTGACCGCCACCAGCCGGTCGGCATCGTCGTATTGATAGGCGGTGGTCTTGCCGTTGGCATCGGTCACCGAAATGCGCCGGCCGCGATAGTCGTAGGCAAATTGCGTGTAGGTCTGGTCCGGCGCGGTGATCTTGGTCAGCCGGTTCATGACATCGTAAGTATACTGCGTGGTGTTGTTCAACGCATCCACGGAGGTCAGGCGGTTGCCGCGCCCATCGTAGGTGAACGTGGTCGTGTTGTTCTGCGCGTCGGTGATGGAAGCCACCAGGCCCGCCGGGGTGTAAGCCATCGTCGTCGAGTTCCCCTTGGGGTCGGTCACCTTCGTCACCTCGCCCAAGGAGTTGTACTGGAAGTTGGTAGTGAGGCCGGAGCCTGTGCCGCTGGGCGGCGGCGTGGTGGTGGAGGTCAGATTGCCGTTCGCGTCATAAACATTCGTGGTGACGTTTCCCAGCGGGTCGGTGGCCGTCAGCACTTCCTGGAACCCGTTGTAGGTGTAGCTCCACGTCAAGGGGGTGCTGGGGTTGAGATACTGGGTTTTGGTCAGAACATTCCCCATGGAGTCGTAGGATTTTCGTCAGAGCGGGGGGGATGGGGACAGTCCAGTGTCCCGCTTTTCGCAGCGGGCGGGACGCCCCCGCTCAGTGGCACCCGCACGGGTAGGTGGGGGAGACCAGGCCTTGGAGAATGCCGTTCAGCAGGCCGCTGGTGTTGCCTGCGGACTGATTGGCGCCGTTGGCGGTACCCAGGGCATTATTCGAATTGGTGTTGGCATTATTCAGGGTCGTATAGGCTCCGGTGAGGTCGGTCCCGGCCTGATCCAGCAGGCTGGTGGTGCTGTTGGCGCGCCCGATGGCCACGCCCGCTCCCGTGGCGGCGCCGGCGCTGGCTCCGGCGGTGCCCACGTTGGAGACATTCCCCAGGTTCGCCAACCCCGCGCTGGGAGGCGGCCCGGAGGGATTGGTCTGGCTGATCTGCGTTTGCGTGGCGGCGGGAGAAACGCTGGTGACGGCGGCCGGCGCCATCCCCAGCGGAATCGTCGTGAACTCTCCGGCGTGCAGCAGAATCAGGCCCACCACGGCGGGGTTGACGTTGCGCACCCGCACCAGTCCCTCGATGCACCACACGCGCGTTTGCTTCTTGTCGGCGTTCACCACAAAGTCCGTGCCCACCACGCCGATCACCGCCGTCTGCGTGGTGACATCAAAACTCCCGCCCTGCTTGGTGATGTGCGCCACCTGGCTGCGCAGTTTTCCCGCCGTCAGCTCGATGGCGGTCTGCTGCGTCTGCGCGTCGTGCTTCACAATCTTCATTTCCGAGCGCGCCCCGATGTTCAGCACCGAGCCATCCTGAAGGTTTATGCGCACGCGGCCGGTGCTCAGGGTGCGCACCACGTCCTGAAAATACACGGGGTCCTGGACCTTGAGGGGCGAGGGAGTGGTCTGCCCGCTGCGCTGCACGGTTTCCGCCGGGATGGCGGCGCTCACCGTGCCTGCCGCCTGGCTGCCTCCCTGCGGACGCCCCGCTTCCAGCGTGGCGTACTGGCCGAGAGGGAGAATCAGGGGGGCGCCCGTGCCGCGAATCTCCACATGGCCGCGGTCGTTGATGATGGCGGCGCTCTGCCCCACGGCGGCGATGCGGCAGAGGGCGGGGAATCCGCCCTCCCCCGCTACCAGTACGGAGGCTCCCGGCACCGTCACCCACTCGGCCTGGGAATTGGGGTTGCGCAGATGCAGGGCGCCGCGGCGGAGGTCGAGCTTCTCCGTGCCGGCGGCGGCATCGGCCCACTCCAGCGCCACCTCGCTGTTTTCCGACAGCGCCAGGCTGGCCCCGGAG
>Ga0326727_10007603_pt1 | contig 28463 bp, 24 predicted proteins | sample MB2enrmetagenome_FD_207643 | JGI IMG/M metagenome (GOLD analysis project Ga0326727, IMG submission 207643) | Lab enriched peat soil microbial communities from McLean, Ithaca, NY, United States - MB29MY | ecosystem: Environmental > Terrestrial > Soil > Wetlands > Peat | place: USA: New York... | reverse complement strand
CTCCACGCGCTGGCCGGCGCGGACCTCCCGGAGGGCCGCCTCGAGCCCTTCGACCGCCGCTCGGAGGAGCGGCTCGTATCGGCCGCTCCCACCGACCTCCACGGTCATCGCGGTGTCGGCGATCGCCCCGTCCAGATGGGCGCCGACGTCCACCTTGAGGAGGTCCCCGGCGCGCAGCGCGACCTCCTCCTCGGGGGAGGGGGTGAAATGGGCCGCCTCCTGGTTGCGGGAGAGGTTCGCGGGGAACGCCGGCTCCGCCCCCTCCGCTCGGATGAACGCCTCGATCTCCTCGGCGAGGTCGCGCAGCTTCACCCCCGGCTGGGCCCGGCTCACCCCGAGGTCGCGGGCCCGGGCGGAGATGACGCCCGCCTTCCGCCAACGGGCGAGCTCCTCGGCGGTGCGCGGGCCCTTCATTCTCGGAGCACCACCGGCACCGGGCCGGTCAGGTCCACGACCCGGGAGGCGCTCCCGTGGGGGGCCGGCTCGCCGTCGAGGTAGACGGCCACCGACGGGCCGAGGGCGGCTTTCACCCGGTCGAGCTCGAGCTCGGTGGGCTGGCCGTGGAGGTTCGCCGAGGTCGCCGTGAGCGGGCCGACCCGACGGGCGAGCTCCCGGGCGAGCGGATGGTCGGGGATCCGGACCGCGAGCTGCCCCTTGGGCCCGAGCACGAGCGGCGAGAGCCGCTTTCGGGCCCACGGGCTCGGAGGGAGCACCGCCGTGAACGGGCCGGGCAAGTGCCGGCGCAGGAACGCGCGCTGGGCCTCGTGGAGCTCGGAGAGCGGCTCCACCTCTTCGAGGGAGGAGAGGAGCACCGAGACCGGCGCGTCCGTGGGGCGGCCCTTCGCCTCGAAGAGGCGCGCGACCGCCTTCCGGTCCGTGGCCCGGGCGCCGAGGCCCCAAAGCGTGTCCGTGGGGTACACCACGAGCTCGCCCCGTTGGAGCGCTTTCACCGCGGAGAGGAGCGGGTCGGCCATGGTCGTTCAGCCGTACGCTTCGTCGCACCGGGTGTAGGCCGAGTACTCCGACGGTCCGAAGAAGAGCCCGAGCTCCCGCTCCGCCGACGTCGGCGAATCCGACGCGTGGACGAGGTTCGGCGTCACGGCGAGCCCGAAATCCCCCCGGATCGTCCCGGGGGCCGCCGTCTGGGGGTTGGTGGAGCCGATCATCGTCCGCACCACCGAGATCGCCGAGCGACCCTCGAGCGCGAGGGCGAGCACCGGACCGCTCGTGATGTGCTGGACGAGCCCGTTGTAGAACGGCTTGCCCACGTGCTCGGCGTAGTGGCGGGCCGCGAACTCCGGCGGAAGGGAGAGCAGCTTCGCCGCCACCACCTTGAGCCCCTTGGATTCGAACCGGGCCAGGATCGTCCCGGCGAGGCCTCGCTTGACCCCGTCCGGTTTCACGAGCACGAGCGTGCGTTCCACCACACCTTCCGCCATCGGCCGGCGACACCCCCCCGACGTTAAGAGGTTGGCTTTCTCCTCGGGCCGGCGCCGGCACGGAGCGCGGCCATCGACGCTAATAGTTCCCGGTCATGGACGCTCCGATGCCCGTCCACGCGGTCGCTCGGAGCGGGTTCTCCCAGGTCTCGGCCGCCTACGAGCGGGGTCGGCCCGCCTACCCGCCCGAGTGCCTCCAGCACCTCCGAGGCGCGCTCGGGCTCCGGCACGGTTCCCGGGTCCTGGAGCTCGGGGCGGGGACCGGCAAGTTCACCCGGGCGCTCGCCTCCGCGGGGATCGACCCCCTCGCGCTCGAGCCGCTCCCGGCGATGCGCGCCCTTCTGCGCGACTCCCAGCCCGAGGTGCCGCTCCTCGGTGGGGTCGCCGAGGCGATCCCGCTCCGGGACGGGAGCCTCGACGCCGTCGTCGCGGCCCAGGCGTTCCATTGGTTCCGTCCCGAACCGACGGTCCGGGAGCTCGCCCGCGTGCTGCGGGACGGCGGCGGGGTAGGCCTCCTCTGGAACATCCGCGACGAGACCGTCCCTTGGCAGCGGGAGCTGAGCCGTCGACTGGAGCCGTACCGGCCGGCGGGCGTGCCCTCGGTGAAGGAGCATGCCTGGCAGGAGGCGTTCCGCCACACCCCCGATTTCGACCCGCTTTCCGTGAGGTCGTTCCCCTCCGAGCAGTCGGGGGATGTCGAGATGTTCGTCGACCGGATCCGCTCGGTGAGCTTCGTCGCGATCCTGCCGAGCGCCCCGCGCGAGGCGCTCCTCACCGAGATGAAGGAGCTCGCCGCTCGCGCGGCCGCCTCGGAGCCCTCCGGTCGGGTCGTGATCCGGTACCGGACCGAGGTGTTCTCCACCCGACGGCATCCCCGTTAGAGCGTCTCGCCCCGAGGGGGGTCGACGCCGGCCCGGAGCGATTCGCCTTCATCGCGCCCGTTGTTCGCAGCCCTCGCGGTAGGCGCACCGACCACAACGCCCCGGGCTCGGGTTCGCCCGGCCATCGTACGGCCGGTCGAGCTCCCGGCGAATCGAGGAGAGCCACCGGCGCGTCCGGTCCTCCCACGGTACACGAAACTCCCGTCCGTCGGAGTACCGCAAGATACCGAACGGCGGGCGCCGCCCGGTGACCTCCTCGATAAGGAGGCAGTAGGCGGCCACCTGCGCGATATGGGAGCGCGGGGGACCCCCTCGGGGCGCCGCTCGGCTCTTCACCTCGACCGGCACCATCGTCCCGTCGCTCCGCTCCCGGATCTCGTCGGGACGGCCCGTGAGCCGCCAGCGCTCCGAGCGGAGCGGCGGGGACCTCCGGGCCGGAAGGTCCACGTACCGGACCCGGCCGAGAGGCCGGCGCGAACCTCGGTACGCCGCCATCCCGGCGAGGAGGAGGAGCAGGGCGCCCCCGAGGCCGAGGAGGAGGGCGAGGAGAAGAACGGGGCTCACCGTAGGAACCCCACGACCACGGCCGCCCCGAGGAGGAGGAGCCCCGCCGCGAGGGCGAGGAGGGCGAGGGAGGAGCTTCCGTCGGAGGCGACCTCACGCTCGAGGTACCGGGCGTGGTACCGTTCCCCGAGCTCACGCTCCCGAACGCTCGCCACCGAGAGGGTCGACCGCTCCGGGTGCCGTCGGTAGTACTGCGCTCGGGGGCAGTAGACGTACTCCGAGAGGTCCGCCACGGTGACCCAGGCCCCGGGGGAGCTCGGGGGCCGGGGGCGTTCCATGGGTCGCAACGACCCGGGCGCCGAGGTTAAACGGTATCGCTGGAGGCGAACGGTGCGAGCCCGGTCCCGGCGGAACCGACGCGAACGGACCTACGAGGAGCCCGCCGCCGGCGGGCTCTTCTCCTTCGCGGGTTCGCTCGCCTTCGCCGGCTTGCGGGGCCGGGGCTTCTTCTCCGGGCTCGGAGCCGGGCTCGCCTTCGCGGGGGTCGTCGCGGCCGTCGTGACCGTCGGGGCGGGCGGGGCCGTCGGAGCCGCCGGCCCGGGGCTCGGAGTCACCGGAGGGGGTGGCGGAGGGGCCGCCGGAGCGGGAGCTGGAGCCGGAGTCGGCGCGGTGGCCGCCGGCCCGGTCGGGGCCGTCGGTGCGCTCTTGCGAGCCCCCGGGCGGGCCGGGGGGGTCGTCCCTTTGGGAGCCGGCGGGGAGGCTTTCTCCGGCCGTGCGGCCGCGGGGGCTCCACCGGTCCTGCTGGGAGCGACCGTCGTCGGTTGTTCGCGCTTGAGCGCGTGGGCGCGGGTCCACCGCACGCGGTGGCCGACCCGACCGAGGCCCTGCTGCTTGCGGCAGGAGCCCGAACAGAAGTGGAAGATGCTGCCGTCGCGCTTGACGTACATGATCCCGGTGCCGGGTTCGATCTCCCCGGCGCAGAACGAGCACTGCCGCTTGACGACCATGCTTCGACCTCCCTTCCTAACGGACGGACAGCTTGCGGGCCTCTCGGGCGGTCTCTCGGAGCACGAGGATGTCACCGACGCGGATGGGGCCGGTGACGTTGCGCGTGATGATCTTGCCGCGGTCCCGACCGGCGAGGACTCGGACCTTCACTTGGGTCGCTTCCCCCGCCATGCCGGTTCGGCCGATGAGCTCGACGACCTCGGCCGGTGAGCCCTTCTCCTCCGCCATGATCCGGACCTTCCTCTCAGCGGGTCGGTTACGTCTTGAGCGTCGGGAACGCCTGGAGGAGTTCCTCGAGCAGACCTTTCGCTTCGCCGGCCTCGATCACCGCGACGCTCGCCGAGGCCTTCGACAGCCCCGCCGAGGCCCCGAGCTGCTGCTTCTTCGGAACGTACACGTAGGGGATCCGCTTCTCCTCGCAGAGCATCGGGATGTGGACGAGGATCTCGGCCGGGTCGACGTCCTCGGCCATGACCACGAGCTTCGCCTCGGCGCGCTCGGTCGACTTCGTCACCTCGTTGGTGCCGACCCGGATCTTCCCCGTCTCGTGGGCGACCTGGATCAGTTGGAGGGCCTTGTCGGCGATCTCGGCGGGCGTCTCAAAACGGACGTAGATCGGTCTTGCCATGTTTACCTCGCGTCAGCGGAGCCCCGATGGGGTCCTCGGCTCACGGGCTGGGGGGGCCGTAGAGCTCCTGCTATTTAGCCTTGCCCCGAGGGCTCCGTCGGAGCGCTCCCGAGGAGCCGGGCGAGCGTCTCCGGGTGGGCCTCGAAGTAGCTGGAGGCCGGAGCCGTGAGGGCGATGAGCCCCTCGGCCACCGCCCCCTTCAGGTCCTGGGGGTGGAGCGTCCCGGCGCGCCAGGCCGATAGGAACTCCTCCACCGTCGCGAAGGCGACGGGCCCCCCGAAGCGGGCCGGGCGGTCGACCTGGAGCTCTCCGGTCCACGGGAACAGGATGTGCCGAGCGACCTCCACGACGGGGTTACCGTCGACCTCCTTGGCCGGACAGAAGGCGCCGTTGAGACGTTCCCGGATCGTCGAGGGGGAGGACGGCAGCACGATGGCGCTCGTCGGGTCGGACTTCGACATCTTCCGCTCGAGCCCCCCCGAGGAGGGGTCCATCCGGCCCCCGCCCTTGAGCGAGGAGATGAGCGGGGTGTGGAGGGCGACCGGCACCGGCCAGGAGTACTGGTGCGCCACCTCCCGGGCCAGGACATGGGCCCGGCGCTGGTCGAGGCCGGCGTAGGCGATCTCCACGGGAAGCTCGAAGATGTCGGCGACCTGCATCGATGGGTAGAACAGCTTGGCCGTGTCGAGGTGGGCCTCCTCCTCGGAGCGTCCGAGCACCGTCATCGCGCGCTTGGTCCGCGCGAGGCTCGTCGCCTTGGCGACCCGCAGCACGCGGGCCCAGTACTCGGGTTTCGCGCTAAGCTCGCTCGCCCAGCGCCACCGGGTCGACGCCGCGTCGAGGCCGAGCGCGGTGAACCCATTTCGCATGTACTCGCCCGCGGCGTGGATCCGCTCCAACGACCCGCCGAGCTTCTCGTTGATCCACGCGTGCCAGTCCGCGAGGAAGACCGTCAACTCCACGCCGGCCCGCTCGAGGTCCCGCATCTTCTTCACGCACACCAGGTGGCCGACGGTGAGCAGCCCCGAGGGCTCGAAGCCGATGTACGCCCGGGGCCGCTCCTCGCTCTCGAGGAGATGACGCACCTCCTCGACGGTCAGCACCTCCTCGGTGTTCTGGGTGATGAGCTCGACGCGTTCCTCGAGGTCCATGGTCGGCCGAGGTCCCTTCCGGGTCTTTAGGGCTCGTGGGCCCGGCTCCGGGGCGCCGAACCCCCCTCCGGAGGGATCCCGGGGTCCTCCGCACGCCTTAAGCCCCGAGCCGGGGTCTGTACAAGGGCCCACATGCAGGACCCCGCAGAGGTCGCGGCGCCCCCGGCCGCTCCGCCGGCGCCCGAAACGGAGGCCGAGGCGCTCGCCCGCCGGCTCGGCGTGGACGCCGCCGTCGGCCGAGCGCTCTTCGCCGCCGGCCTCTCCGACCCCGAGGCGGTCCGCGGAGCCCCCGACGAGCAGCTCCAGGGGGCGGGCCTTTCGGTGGCCGACATCGCCCGCCTCCGGGCTCCCTCCGAGCCCGAGGCCCCTTCTCCGCGGGACCCCCACGCTCCGGTCGAGGAGAGCTTGACCCCCGAGGTGCCGGGCCCGGAGGTCCCGGCCCCGGAGGCGCCCGCCGTCGGGACGCCGGTGGCGTCGGCCCCGTCGGCGGCGGTGGAGAAGTGGATGCGTTCCGTGCGGCACGCCGGGCACCCCCGGCGCCGCGTCCATGGGAGCTCGCCCGCGAAAGGCTCCACCGAGGTGCTCCGCAAATGGGTCGACGGAGACGACCGGGCGCTGGAGACGTGGATCCAATCCTCCGAAGGGGTCCGTCCTCCGCCCGCCGGGGCTCCGCCCCCCGCGCCCGTCGGGGAGCGGAGGGCCTCGACCTCGGCCTCCGCCGGCGCGACGGGCGCGCCGATGGGCGCGCTCCCCGCCAACCTCGTCGAGCGCGAGGAAACGGTCGTGCGATGGCTCACTGAGCTCCTCGACCGGGTGAAGACCGACCAGTTCGACCCCAACTCGATCCTCCAGGAGTTCCAGGAGCTCCAGAGGGGCCTCTACGACGAGCGCGAGAAGCGCCGCCAGCTGGAGGACCAGCTGGAGCACGTCAAGCGTGGGTCGATCGCCGTCATCAAGTACGTCCGGGCCCGGGAGGCCTCCGCCCGGGAGGAGCTCCTGGCCGAGAAGGACGGCGAGGTCAGCGACCTCAAGGCCCGGCTCGACGCGCTCGTCGCCCGGGTGACGAACGTGAAGGGCTCCCCGGATTCGCCGCCGGCCTCCGCGGCCGAGACGGTGCGCCCCGAGCTCGAGACCCGGATCAAGGCGGCGCTTGCGGAGAAGGAGGTCGCCTTCGCCGAGCGGGAGGCGGAGTACCGTCGGCGCATCGTCGAGCTCGAGGGGGAGCTGCGCACCGTCCGCTCCGACGTCGACAACCGGCGCTCTTCAGAGGGCTCGCCGAGCGCCTCCTCGAGCGCGACGCCCCAGGAGTACGAGGAACGGGAGCGCGAGCTCCTGCGGCGGGAGAACGAGCTCCGCAGCCGGTTCGAGGAGATCCGGATCCGTTCCGAGGAGCTCGAGCGCAAGCGCGAGGGCCTGAACTTCAAGGACCACGAGGTCGGCGAGCGAGAGCAGGACGTGACGCTCCGCCAGCAGGCGCTGGAGGTGGAGTTCCGTCGCCTCGAGGAGGCGAAACGGGCGCTCCCCGTCATGGCCGCCGAGGCCGGGGCGAGCCCGCAGGTGCGCGCCGAGGCGGACCGGCTCGTGGCGCTCGAAGAGGAGATCCACCGCCGCCAGAAGGAGCTGGAGGAGCGCGAGTCGTTCCTCACCCGGAAGATCGCCGAGGTCGAGGACCTCCAGAAGAAGGCCGTGGCCCAGGAGGCCGACCGGATGCACATCGAAGCGACCGTGGACACCCCGACGACGAAGATCCGGACCGGGGTCCGTCGGCTCGACGACCTCTTGTTCGGGGGAGTGCCCGTGGGCAGCCAGCTGCTCATCAACGGCCCGGCCCATTCGGGGAAGGACGTCCTCTCCCGCCTGTTCATCGCCGAGGGCCTGCGCTCCGGCCACGGCGCGCTCTGGGTGATCACCGACCGCACCTACACGACGGTCCGCGACGAGATGACCGTCTTCGTGCCGAACTACGCCGAGTACGAGAAGAAGGGGATGGTGCGGTACGTGGACCTCTACAGCCGCAGCCTCGGGGTGAGCGAGGCGGACCGGGGGGTCAAGCTCCTCGCGAGCAACGACAAGGCGCTCCTCGAGCAGCTGAACGCCGCGGTGAACGCCTTCGCCGGCGAGCTCAAGGACAAGAGCTCCTCCTACCGGTTGGTGTTCGAGTCCGTCTCGACGGTGACGGCGTACCTCGACTCCACGGCGATGTTCCGGTTCCTCCAGCCGCTCATCGGCCGGCGGAAGATGGACGGGGCCGCGGGCTACTACGAGCTCGAGACCGGGATGCACTCGGACTCCGATCTGCAGACGCTCGAGCACATGATGGACGGGTCGGTCAACCTCAAGGTCGACCAGTTGAAGACGTTCCTTTCCGTGCGCGGCATCACCGACGTCCAGAGCCGGGCGTGGGTCGGCTACACCTTCACCAAGCGCACCTTCAACCTGGGCTCCTTCTCCCTCGACCACATCCGCTAGGGCGAGCGGACGGCCGGCTCGGCCCGCTCCGGGAGGCGGGGCCGGCGAGATCCGGGAGGAGGTGGAGGGAGCGGGAGGTGGCGCCGGCGACCGTACAGCGTATCCTCCGAGGAGTTGACCCCGGGGCCCCCCCGGGGAGCTCGGGAGCGGGTCGGAGGCGAGGGACCGGTCAGCTCCCATAGGCCCGGCCGTGGAGCATCCGCTCGAGGCCGTCGCAGATGAGCATCACCGACATCCCGAACAGTACGATCATGAGGAGCGGGAAGGCGTACATCCACCAGAAGTCCGACCCGGGCAGGAAGCTCCAGCCGTAGCAGGCGCCGATCCCGAGGAGGTTGCCCCACTCCGGGAAGAAGACGGAGGGGAGGACCTGGACCCAGCCGAAGTTGCCCGACTGGGTGTGGCCCTGGCAGCCGAGGTAGGAGAAGACGGTGAGGACGAAGAAGATGTTGTACAGGTCGACCGGGAGCTGGGCGAAGACCGGGAACAGGCTGTTCGGCAGGACGTGGCGGAACAGGACGCGCCGGGGGCTCGCCCCGGAGGCGCGGGCGGCCTCGACGTACGGCTCCCGGCTCACCCGCTCGGCCCGGGCGCGCACCGGCCGGGCGTAGTACGGCCAGATCACCACGATGAACACGATGAGGAACGTCAGGAGGTCGTACTGCGGCGGGATGAACGCCGGGGTCGCCACGCCGAGGTACAGGACGGGGACGAGGAGGAACGGCGGGATGCTCAGGAAGACGTCGCAGAGCATCGACACCAGGTAGTCGAGCGGTCCGCCGGTGAATCCGGTGTAGGTCCCCAGGAACACCCCGAGGGCGACGCTCGCGAGGAGGATGCTCCCCACGATGGCGAGGTCCCACGGCGTGGCCTGGAGCACCGCGGTGAGGACGTCCACGCCGAGGTAGTTCGCGATGCCGAACGGATGCGACCAGGACGGGCCCGGGGGGGTCACCAGGATCGCCCAGTTGAGGTTGATCGCGAGGGTGTCGACCGAGGAGCCGTACCGAAGGAGCTCGACGACGGCGATGACCCCGAGGCCGGCCAGGAGGAGGAGGCCGACGAGGAGCGGCGTGTCCTGGAGGAGCTCCCGCCCGAACCGATGGAGCCGTCCGGCGCGGTTCGCGATCTCGTAGACCTCCTCGTCGGTGAGCTCCACCGCCTCCCGGTCCGGCGCGGGCGGGCCCATCACCGGCCCCTGCATGGGCTAAGGTCCCTCCCGGTAGAGGCGCGGGTCGAGGTAGTGCGTGAGGATGTCCGAGGCGAGGCTCGCGATGAGGACGAGGATCATGAGCAGGAAGATCGTCACCTGGTAGAGGTTGCCGGCGGGCGCCCCGCCGGTCGCCACGAAGCCGAAGCCGGTCTGCTGGACGAAGGTGATCTCGGCGATGAGGACCCGGCCGATGCCGGTGTCGTTGAACAGCGCCTCGGCGACCGCCTGGGTCCCGATGAAGATGGGGAGCGTGATGCCGAAGATCAGCACGTACACCGGGATCACCTCGCGCCCGGTGTGGCGCCACAGGAGCGTGGACTCGGGCACGCCGCGGGCGCGGGCCGCGACGATCGGCAGCGATTGGGCCCGCTCCACGACGGCGTGCCGCGCGTACCGGAAGAAGATGGAGACGTAGACGAGCGCGATGAGCGAGGATTGCAGGAGCGTCTTCAACAGCACCACGCCCTCGAACGTCCACGCCTGGTGGAGGAGGCCGTCGATGAGGGGGAACCCCGTGGGCTCGGTGTTCCCGCCGAGCCCGATCCAGCTCGGCGTCCCGCCTCCGTGGGCGTCCCACCACTGAAGCCCGGGGAGGGTCCCGTACGGGGAGTCGCCGAACGCGTTGAGGAAGGAGTTGTAGGAGAGCCCGAGGATGATGATGAGGATGAGGAAGGTGGGGATGAGGAGCGCGAGGAGCGAGACGGTCCGCGCGCCGGTGTCGAAGCCGCCGTCCGGTCGCCAGCCCGCGCGTAGCCCCACCGGGTAGGAGACGAGCACCGAGATCGCGAGGGCGAACGCCGAGAGCTCCAGCGAGGGGGGGAGCCACCAGGCGAAGTACTGCATCACCGGCTCGCTCAGGTGGCCGAAGCTCGCCGAGCCCCAGTTGAGCGTGAACATCCGGGTGATGAAGTCCCACCAGCCCGTGAGGAAGTAGTCGGCGTTGCAGCTCGCGACGAGCGAGCTCGGCACCCCGCAGTTGAAGATGTGCCGGCTCACGGCCGGGAGGAAGTTCCCGAAGACGTACAGGACCGTGAGGAGCGCGAGCGCCTGCGGGATGGTCACGACCGCCCGCATGAGGACGTACCGTCCGAACGGGGAGAACACCCGGGTGGAGAGGCCCGCCCGACGGCGGGCCATGGCCGCGGCCCAGTAGCCGAGCGCGACCGCGCCGGCGGCGAGCGCGAGGAGGGGGAGCGTGGCGAGCCAGGCGTTGGAGAGGAGGTCCGACGGGGCGGCGGAGAGCGCGACCGGGGGGAGCGTGAGCCGGATGCCCGACACCGGCGCCCCGGCGACCCCGACGTGCTCGTACACCCCCTGGTAACCGTTCGGCGGGTCGGCGGTGACGTAGTTGGTGCCGTTTGCCCCGAGGATCACGAACGTCCCGTTGGGGGCGGACCGGACCGTGCGGAAGATGCCGTACTGGGCCGCGATGAGGCGCACGGTGACCCCGGCGAGGGGACGGAAGGAGCTCGCGTCGACGACCTCGCCCACGATCGGGTAGAGGCTCACCAGGCGCAGCACGAAGGAGAGGTTGGACGTCGCTCCGGCCACCGCGACCGGGAACGACGCGCTCACGTAGGTGGGGGCGCTCACTTCCAGCGTGTAGGACCCGTTCGCGAGCTCGAGGGTGAAGCGGCCGTTCGCATCCGTGACCGCGGAGCTCCCGAACTCGAGGGCGACCGTCGCCCCGGCGATGGGGGTGCCGTTCGTCGCTCGGACGACCCCGCTCACCGGCCAGTGCGAGCCGCCGAACAGGGAGCCGATCCAGAGCAGGTCGGAGTCATCGGTCCCCAAGGCGATCGCGCCCCCCACCACCGCGGGCGAGGCGTAGACCGCGCTCCCGATCGGGTCGGACCAGCGCACCGTCCCGTCGGTGGGGGAGAGGTCGTCGAGGTTGGCGAGCGCGTCGACGAGGTAGAGGGCGCTCGGGGTGATGACCGGGGCCGACACCTCGGGGTATCCCGTCGAGTAGGGCGGCGGCGTCGAACTCTGCCAGCGCAGCGAGCCGTTGGAGAGCCACACCGCGTAGATCCCGCCCAGGTTGTTCGTGAAGTAGGCGGTGGTCGCATCGACCGCGGCGGGCGCATCGCCCGGCCCCGAGAACGGTTCGCCGCGCTCGACGAACCTCCACCCGATCGCGCCGTCGCTCGCGCGGTAATCGGTGAGGTTGCCGTTCGTCGTCAGCACCAGGACCGAGCCGTTCTCCGTCGTCGCGCCCGAAAGGAGCAAGCCGCCCGTGGGGTCGCTCCAGTTCGTGGCGCCGGTGGCCGGGTCGAGGGCGAAGAGGGTCCCGTTCGCGGTGGTGACGTAGAGCTGGCGCCCATCGAACGCGGGAGCCCCGGCGACCGCGGTCCCGACCGACCGGCTCCATTCGACCGACCCGTCCGAGGCCCGAAGCGCCGAGACGCCTCCGGTCATCGTGCCGGCGAACACCGTGGAGTTCTCCACCACCAGCGCGCCCACCACCGTCCCTCCGACCGACCGTTTCCACTCGACCGCGCCGTCCGCCGTCGAGAGCGCGGTGACGTCGCTGTCGGAATCCCCGAGGTAGAGCGAGGAGCCCGCGAGCGTCGGCGCGGTGGGGACCACGCCCACCGAGGAGCGCCAGAGGAGGCTGCCGTTGTTCGTGTCGTTGAAGGCGTAGACGCTGCCGAGGTCGTCGGCCGCGTAGGCGAAGCTCCCGTTGACGGCGACCGACGTGCGGAGATGCCGGGAGCTGGTGTTCGAGACGGAGGCGATCCAGGTGATCAGGCCCGAGTCGGGGCCGTCCGCCGGGGTGAACCCGGTCCGGGAGGGGCCGCCCCGATAGGTGGGCCACTCGTAGACCGAGGCGGCCCCGGCGCTCGGCGGCGACGCCCCGGCCGGGGTCGAGGCGGGAGGGGGGACGGCGGAGGAGCTCGCGAGCGAAGGAGGCACGAGCAGGAGGGCGGCGAGGAGCAGAGGCGCCAGGAGGAGGGCCGTCCGCACGGCGCACCGAGGCCGGTGGGGGACATATGCGTACTATGCGGCGGGGAGGCTCGGTCCCGGTCAGTATAAATACCCCGGACCGGTCGTTCCGTTGCTAGGCTAGACCGGGGGGTTGGGCGTCCCCTTTTACACCGAAACCGTCCTCAGCGGGGGTGACAGGCAGGAGCGACGTTCGGGCGAGGAATCCGTCCCGCAAGGGGCCGTCGAAGTTCCGTTCCATCGGGCCGCGGGTCCCGCGACCGGCATCCGGAGGGATGCCGTAGCGGGTAGCCATCACGGGCACCGGGTCAGGTCCTGACGGGAGCAGCCTTACCGTGACCCGTCGACGCTGGTGGGGCAACGGGGCTGAGGTCACTTCGGGAACCACGGGTCCCTCACCCGAACGGCCACCCTGCTGGCCTAGCACGGTCGCGGCGAGCGTACCCGCCCCGGTCCTCGACGGTTCATTTAAGTACGGGCGCCGAGCATGATGACCGGCTACGGAGCGGAGAGAGCATGTTCTCCTACGTAGACCTGTACTTCACGCCCGAGGGAATGGACCCGCTCGAGGTCGCGACCCGGCTCCGCCATGCGGCGAAGGTGACCTTCATCGTGGGACCCCACGACCTCTGCTTCGAGTGGAAGAGCGTCGAGGAGTTCCGGGCCCGAATGGGCCTCATCCACGCGGCGCTCTTGGGGACCGGCGTGAGCTACCGGGTCGAGTCGGTGGAGGAGCATCCGGCGTTCGTGGAACCGGAGACCTGGCCCCCCGCCTTCGTGCAGGAACCCCCTCACAACCCGGCGTACGACGGGACCCTGACGTAGGCCCCCACCCCCCCTTTTCTCGTGGAAACCGGGGGAAGGCTCACGGCGGGGAGCGCCGGGGAGCCGGGAGCTCCCAGCCTTCCTCCGTCGGGTCCACGGCCTCGGATTCCATCCGGGCGCGGATCTCCGGGGCGATGGGCTTCTTCTCGTTCCGGGCGTAATCGTAGCTGACGATCACGGTGCGCCCCCGCGCGTAGACGGTGGAGGGTTGATGGGGGTCGGTGAAGCGGTAGAGGAGCTGGAAGCTGGTGCGGCCGAGCGGGCGGGCGGGAGCGACCTCGCCGAGGATCGCGCTCGCGTAGAACGCCGGGGCGAGGTACCGGCAGCTGGCCTCGGCGACGATCATGTCGATGGCCCGGGGGTCCGGGATGTTCGCGAGCGGGAGGTAGTAGTCGCAGCGGAGCGTCTCCATGTACTGGAAGTAGACGACGTGGTTCAAGTGGTTCAACGCGTCCACGTCGTGGTAGGTGACGTCGAAGCGACGCTGGACGGGCCAAGGACGGTCGGTCGGTCGGCCGGCGGGCGTCGAAGGGCTGGTATCGTTTGGCATGGAAGCGCGGCGAACGGCGCGGGCTATATGGCCCGTGCGACTGGGTACGATACGGCCCCGGTCCCACGGACCCGGGCGAAGGATGGGTCCTAACATGGTTCCACAGGAAACGGGGGGGTGGGGGGGTGCGAACGCGTCCGACCGACAAGGGGACGCCGACCCCCGGGAGATGGCGCAGTCGGTCGAACGGGTCCGGACGATCACCCGGCAGCATTCGACCCGGTTCGAGCACGCCATCCCGTTGATCGCGAGCGAGAACCTCCTGTCGCCGTACGCCAAGGAGCTCCTGATCAGCGACCTCCATTCCCGGTACGCCGAGGGCCTGCCCGGCGAGCGGTACTACGAGGGGAACGAGCAGGTCGACGAGATCGAGCGGGAATGCCTCGCCCTCGCCCGTCGCCTGTTCCGGGTCCGGTTCGCGGACGTGCGGCCGGTCTCGGGGACGGTCGCGAACCTCGCCGTCCTGAAGGCGCTCGCCGAGGTCGGCATGCCGGTCGGCACGAACCGCCTCGCCAACGGGGCCCACATCTCGAGCGCCTCCTTCGGCGCCTTCGGCCTGCGCGGCGTGAAGCCGGTGTACTACGCGTGGGACGACGCCCGCATGACCATCGATGTGGACCGCACCCGGGCGATCCTGCTCCAGGAACGGCCGAAGCTCTGCCTGTTCGGCCTCTCCCTCTTCCTGTTCCCGCTCCCGATCCGCGAGCTCGCCCCGACGCTGAAGGAGATCGACGCCGTGGGCTGGTACGATGCCGCGCACGTCCTCGGGCTCATCGCGGGCGGGGTGTTCCAGGACCCGCTCCACGAGGGATGCGAGGTGCTGAGCGCCTCCACGCACAAGACGCTCCCCGGCCCGCAGCACGGCATCCTGCTCGCCGAGACGGACCGGCCCGATGTGGAGAAGCGCCTGAACGGCGGCACGTTCCCGGGCGTGACGAGCAACCACCACCTGCACGCCATGGCCGCCCTCGCCGTGAGCCTCGCCGAGCACCTCGCCTTCGGGCGGGCCTACGCCCGCCAGACCGTCGCCAACGCTCGGGCGCTGGCGCAGGCGCTCCACGAGCGGGGCTTCGAGGTGCTCGCCGAGGAGCTCGGCTTCACCCAGAGCCACACCCTCGCCGTGCGCGTCGCCCGCGAGGGGGGCGGGGCGGAGGTCGCCCGGCGGCTCTCGGAGGCGGGGGTCATCACGAACAAGAACCTCCTGCCCGGCGACACGAGCTCGAAGAACCCGCAGGGGATCCGGCTCGGCACGCCCGAGGTCACCCGGGTCGGCATGCGCGAGCCCCAGATGGTCCGCATCGCCGAGCTCCTCGATGACCTGCTCCACCGGAACCGCGACCCCGCCTCGGTCCGGGCCGACGCGAGCGCGCTCAAGTCCGACTTCACGACCCTCCAGTACTGCTTCGGGGCCGGCGAGGCGGCCTACCGGTACTACGACCTCGTGGGCCACCCTCCGCCCTAGTCGGGCCTGGGCCCATCGGGCTTGGCCTCGTCGACCTCGCGGGCGCGGAGCAGCCGGTCGAGGACCGTCGGGTCGACCTCCACCCGGGGCCGGGCGCCGCTCGACCGCGGGGCCGCCGAGAACCGCGGCTCCCCGTCCTCGCCGAGCTCGGCCCGGACGAGCCCCTCGGTGACGAGCGAGGCGAGCCACTCGACGGCTTCGGCCCTCTCCCCGCGGGAGAGCCGACCGGGGAGGAGCTCCTCCAACCCGAGCGGGCCGCCGAGGCGCAGTCGGTCCAGGAGCTCCGCCCGTCCCTCCGCGTACCGGCGCAGCTCCTCGGGGTCGGCCTCGCTCCCCGGAGCCGGCGGCGGTCCCGACCGACGCCTTCGGAGCGCCACGGCGGTCCAGAGGGCGACGGTCCCGGCGAGGAGCCCGACGACGATCGGGGTGAGGAGGTCCGGAGCGGCCGGCGCGCCGGGCACCGCGATGGGGCCGAGGAGGAGCTCGCCCCATTCGCTGCGCAACTGGACCGTCCCGCCCCCGGGACCGGGGGCCGAGTAGTTCACCCAGGCCCAGGCGGCGGTCGCGTTGGTCCGGATGGGGACGGTCACGTTCGTGCTGGACCCGTCGAACGCCTCGGTGAGGAAGAGGCGCCCGGCCGTCGCGGGGTTGCCGAACGGGTCGACGAGCTGCCAGCGCGTGTGGTTCTCCCGGACGCCCGCCAGGGCGACGAACGGGTCGACGAGGCGCAGGTCGGTCAGCATCGGCCCGACGAGGAACCGGAAGGACCCGTCGGGAGCGAAGGCGACGGGGAGGTCGACGGCGAGGGCCAGCGTGTAGGGGCCGGCGCGCGGGAGGGTGAGGGTGAAGTTGAGGTACCCCGCATGCCAGGCGCTCGGGGGAAGCTCGAAGCTCCCGTTCGCCCCCGGGGCGACGGGGCCGAGGAGCGAGCTGTTGAGGTACACCGGCGCGCCCGCCGGCTCCGTGAGCGTCAGGAGGACCGAGGTCGAGTACTGCGGCATCATCGCTCCGGTCGGGGCGAGGGCGTACCAGCTCATCGCCTCCGCCGCATCGGCGAGGAGGTAGGTGGGGAGCCCTTCGGGGCCGGCCGTCAGCTCCACGGCGGGGCCCGGCTCGACGTACACCGTGGTGCTCTCGGCGACCTTCGTGCCGAGCGCGTCGATCACGGTGAGGGTGATGGTGGAGTCGCCGGCGGTCCCCGAGGTGTAGCCGAGGGTCAGGGGACCGGCCCGGAGGAGCGCCCCGGCGGAGAGCGTCGTCGTCGGGTCGGAGCCGTTCCACCAGTAGGCGTACGGGGCGAGCCCCGAGCTCAAGAGGGCGGAGATCGACGTGCCGCCCCCGGCCGTGAAGACCGGCGGGGAGGCGACGAGGGCGCCGAGCGACGGGAGCGCCGCCACCTCCACGGGGACCGACACGGAGACGTTCGCTCCGGCGGCGTCGAGGACCGAGGCGATCGCCCGGAAGCTCCCGGCGGAGCCGAAGGTGAGGGGGAACGTCCAGCTCGGTCCGGCCCCCGTCGAGCAGTTCCGGGCCCCCGCGCCGTCGGTGAGGCACGCCGGGCCGTACGGCCGGGTCCCGGTGGAGCTCCCGACGCTCACGGTCACGTCGACCGGGTCGGCGAGGTAGGCGCGGATCGGGTCGGGAGCGACCTCAAGCTCGAGCGCGGGAGCTACCGTCACGGGGACGAACGTCCAGGTGGCCGTGGAGTAGCCGTTGGTCAGGTTCACGACCGGCTGGGCCATGCCGGCGGCGGAGTACTCCACCCTAAGCGAGCAGTTGAGCTCGACGGTGCCGCCGGCCCCTCCCGGCCCCGAGCACGGGGCGCTCACCGGGCTCTGCCCGAGCCCGGGGGTCACGCTCGCCGTGTAGTCGTACCCCTCCGCGCCCGAGCCGACGAGCTCCACCGTGGCGGGGATCCCGATGTCGAGCGTCGTGGGGGCGAAGCTGGAAAAGGAGATGTCGGTCGCGACGGCGTTGAGCTCGATGCTCGTGGAGCGGGGCGGGAGCGCGCGACCCCGGAAGGTGGCGTTCGCCGCGAAGGTCAGGAGGGTGGGTCCCGAGCCCGAACGGGCGGTGACCACCGTGGAGCTCCCGGTCGAGGGGTTTAAGCCCCAGCCCAGCCCGTCGACGCTCCAGGTGCCGGTGAGCGTCGCCGGGCTCGGCGACCCGAGGGCGTCGGTCGCCACCGCCGTGAACGGGGTCGGAGCGGAGACGCTCACCGTCTTCGGGCCGGCCGGGGCGATCGCGAGGTGGTCGAAGGCGGCGACGAGCTGAAGGCGCGTGAAGGGCGGGCTCACCGAGCCGTTGAGGAAGTAGCCGAGGGGGGCCGGGTCGCGCAGCGCGAGGCTCGCCGGGAAGTACGGGCCCGAGTAGGTGGTGCAGGAGGAGCCGGTGCAGCCGCCGGTCGGGAGGGTGATGGTGAAGGAGAACCCTCCCGTCCCGTTGGTGCTCACCACGATCCCGCCCGCGAGGCATTCGTAGGTGGTGGAGCCGCCGTTGGGGGTGTACCCGACGGTGTAGGAGTAGTTGAGGGTCAGGTTCACCCCCGTGACCGAGGGGACCGGCGTGGAGTTACCCACCTCCGAAAGGCTCCCGAGTACCGAGGTGGAGAGGTTGGACCCGGTGCAGGCGCTTGCCGCGTGGACGAGCGCCGGGGGAGGCGCCGACGCGGCCGCCGAGGGGGAGATCGGCAGAACGAGGAGGAGGGCGAGCCCGAACGGGGCGGCCCGCGCCCAGCGCCGGCGGGCGTGGGAGCTGTTCCGCTCGAGCGTGTGGCCACCCCCCTTCCGCGCTCGGCGACGCGCGGGAGCACCGGTGAAGGAGGTCAGCGCGCGTTCATGAACTCGTCGGCGCGACCGGGGGGTGCTCCCCCGACGCTCCGAGGCGCGCCCGGGCCCGCGGGGTGTGCACGGCCCCCCCCGGCCGGAGCTCGCTCTCGAACAGCACGACCTCCTCGACCCGACCCCGCCCGAGCTCCCGGTCGACGAGCGAGCGGACGAGCGCGACGAATCGGTCGCGTTCCCTCGGGTCACGGATCCGGCCGATCGTCACGTGGGGGCGGAACGGGCGCGGCTCGCGAGAGAAGCCTTCCTCCTCGAGGGCCCGGTCGAGGCGACCCGCGAGCTCGGTGAGCTCCCGGGCGCCCTCCTCCACCCCGACCCAGGCGACCCTCGGGGGCCCGACCTCGGGGAAGAGACCCGCGGAGCGGTAGCGGACCGGGAACGGGGCCATTCCCTCGACCGCACGCGACATGGCCGCCCGGAGCCGGTCGACCGACTCCGGCGGGAGCTCCCCCAGGAAGCGGAGCGTCAGGTGCCGCTCGGGAGGTCGCGGCCAGTCGACCTCCGCCGAAAGGGGGGGGACCTCCACGGCGACGAAGAGGCGCACGGAGGGTCTAGCCCGCGGGGGGGTTTGACGGTTCGGGCCCTACCCCCCCACCGAGCGTCCACACCGCGGCCCGGTCCCGGTCCACCCCCTCGGCCCGGAGCACGGAACGCACCCTCCGGGCGCGCGCGGCGTCCGGGACGACGAACAGGACGTACGCCGACCGGGACCCTCCTTTGGCGAGGTCGTAGCGGATCCGCTCCGGTCGCTCCGCGCCGCTCACCTCCGCCTCCACGTGGACGTCCCGCCCCCCGAACAGCCGCCAGCCCCAGCTCCGCTTCCACAGCTCGAGCCGCTGGGCGAGGAGCGGCGGAGGGAGCGCGGCGACCTCCGGCCCGACCCACTTGAGCCGAGCGTCCGGCCGTCGGGCGTCGAACCGGTCCTGCCGGAGGATCTCCAGACGGTGGCCGTGGCGGGCGAAGATCCGGAACGCCCTCAGGATGAGCCCCCGGTGCACCTCGCTCTCCCGGCTCGCTCCGGTGAACGGCGAGTACCCGAGATGGTAACGTCCGGTCGCGGTGAGGACCGGCCGCTCCTCCGGACCGGTGACCTCGCCGTTGGCCCGGCACCGCCTCAGAAGCCTCGGGAGCCGCTCCTCCCCGGCGAGCTCGGGGAGACGTCGGGCGAGCTCGGGGAGGTCGGGGGTCGGGCGCTCCGTCTCTCCCGCCAGCAGGGCGAGGAGGAGCGCCTCCTCCTCCGGGCCGAGGGTCCCCGAGGAGGGGAGCTCGCCGCCGTACGCTCGCTGGCTGAGCCGGACCGCCTCCTCCCAGCGCTCCTCCTCGGGCGCCGGGGCCGGAGGGACCTGCCGCCGGTGCCGGCGTTGACCCGGGCCGCTCCGGAGCTCATAGGCGACCCCGGCCGGGAGCGCGGCCAGCCGTCGCTCCCCCTCCGCCGGAGAGAGGCCGACCCACCGGGCGACGGCGCCCGCATGGGCCCGGGGGACCCGGAACACCAGATGGCTCCCCACGGACCCGGCGGCGGCGTCCACCACTTCGGGGGCGAGCCGGTCGGGGTACTGGGTCGCGAGCACGAGCCGGACCCCGAACTTCCTCCCCTCGGCGAGCATCTCGGTGAGGAGACGCGGGGCGAGGAGGTGCGCCTCGTCGAGGAGGATCGTCACCCCTGCGGGAACCGCTCCCCGCTCGAGCGCCCGGGAGACGAGTCCGAGGTAGACCCGGGTCGCGAGGAGCGTCAGCACGAACTGCACCCCCTCGGGCCCGAACGCCGCGACGGGAACTCGCCAGAGGAGGGCCCCACCGCCGGCGAGATGCTCCTCGACCGGGAGCGGCGGGCCGGTGGGGGAGACCAACCGGGACAGTTCGGGGCTCGAGGCGACCCGGTGGAGGCGGGCCGCCGCCGGCCACAGGAACTCCGGGTTCCGCCGCAGCAGGGCCGGGAGCTCCTCGAGGAACCGGAGGAGCTCGGGCGTCGAGGTCCGGGTGCGGGCGAGTTCCCGGCGGGCCGGGTCGGTGAGGAGGTCGTAGACGTCCCGGAACCCCCCGCCCTCCTCTTGCGCCAGCCGGACGAAGCTGTCGAAGATCCGGTCCAGACGGAACCCCCAGTAGACCCCGCCCTCGTCGCTCCCGAGGCGACGGAGCGCGGCGAGGAGGTGGGCCCGTTCCACCTCCGCGGCGGGCCCCTCCGCGGCGAGGAAGGCGACCGCGGGCACCGGACCCGGTCGCGTCGGGTCGATGGCGATGAGCGACGTCCTCGCCCGCTCCGAGAGGTCGGATACAAGGCGCGGGGAGAGGTCCCCATGCACGTCGAAGACGACGAGCGCCCGGTGGGCTTGGAGACGCTCGCGGGCGAGGTGGAGGAGGTAGGTGCTCTTCCCGCTCCCGGAGGCGCCGAACAGGACGGTGTGCCGCTCCTCCGTCGCCTCCCGGGGAGGGGGAGGAAGGCCTCCCACGAGGGCGAGCCGCATGACCCCGACGGGGTCGAGGAGGAACCTTCGCTCGGGACGGAGACGCCGCCAGGCCCCCCGGGCCCACTCGCGCCGGAACCTCCGGCGGAACGGCCGCACGGCGAGCTCGAAGGCGACCCCCGTGGCGCGAAGGCGCCCCGCCACGGTCCCGACCGCGACCCCGAGCGGGTCCGACCCCACCGGCCCCGACGCCCGGAACCGCGCGGCCGCGAAGAGGGCGCCGCGACCCGAGGGGGCGAGGTGGACCTGGGCGCGGACGGCGACGCCGGCCGGGAGCTCCGCGGCCGCCGGCGGGTCGAGCTCCTCCTCGACGGCCCGCTCCGGGGGCCTCGGCGCGGGGGAGGACCTCTCCTCGGGGTCCGACGGTGCGGCCGCGCCGACCAGGAGGAACCCCCCCTCGGCGATCGGCGGCTCCCCGGGCCCCGAGGGAGGCGCGGGGTACGCCCACCGGATCGCCGGAGACGGGTTCGGTCGGAGAAGCTCGCCGAGGAGCCGGGGGTCGATGCCGAAGAGGCGGAGGGTCGGCTCCGTCCCCCAGGTCGTCTCGAGGAGCGCCGGAGGGGCCCCCGGGAACGCGGCGAGGCGACCGAGGAGGTCGGTGAGAAGGTCGGCGACCGCCTCCGGCTCCCGGTCGAGGTCGACCTCGAGCGCCCCTTCCGGCCCCTCAGGGAGCACGGGCCCCCGGCTTGGGTCGGGCGCGGTCGAGGAGCGACTCGAGCTCCTCGGCAAAGGCGGTGAGACGGTTCTGTCGCGCGTAGGCGCGTACGGTCGCCACATCTACGACCCGAGTGACCGGTCGCTCCCCCTCCCACAGGCGCACGCAGAACAGGAGGCGACCGTCGGGCAGGCGGTACAACGTGGCCCACGGCTGGTAATGGAGCGCGATCGGTACGCGGAGGCGACCGAGCCGTCGCACGCGCGTCTCCCGAGCGCCGCCGCGGGTCCGGAGGTGTTCGTCGCTGGCGAGGACCGATTCCCGAGCGTGGGGCTCCCCCCCACAGATCGACATGGAGAACTCCGGCCCTCCCCCGCGGACCCTCCGAGGACGGGCCTCCAGGATGGCGCGGGCCCGCGCGGCGAACCCCAGATCCGGAAGCTCACCGCACGGCGGAGCGCCGAAGGCGAGGTCCGTCCGCGCTCCTTCCACGCGGACACGCCCCCGGCGCTCCACGGTCCCGAAAGGACCGGAACGGTTCCCGGTGCGCCCGGAGGGCCGGGGCGGGCGGAACGGCTCGAGCGGTTCCGCTCCTCGACCTACCCGACGTCGAACGGTCCCTCCGTTCGGAGCGTGGGTCGGACCGGGAAGTTAGCCGAGGAGACGGCGGCGGGACTCCCCGGGAAGGGAGGGCGCGCGCACGTTCCGGGGCGGCGGGGCTTTCGATCGCGGGACCGGAACCGGGGCGGAACGACCTCGTTGGAGATGGTTCCCAGCGCCGGGGGACACCGATCGCGGACCTTGCATGACGGGCCCGGGAGGCGCGGGGGAGGGGAGGTGCGTTGCGGCGCCGCCGAAAGATGAACGTTGACCGATGGGCTCCGCGCCCGCTCGAAGGAAAGGGGGTTAGAAGAAGGGCCCGACCGCACGCGGGAGACGCGGTGCCGTCTCCCCAGACGATGTTGGTCGGGCCCTTCGGGGTGGTGAGGGAAGATGGGGGCGCCGAGTATTTCAATCGCCCAAGGAGAGGGGGTGAAACACCTCCCGTGGGAGGCGTTACGGAGCTCGGCCCTTCAGTTCCCGTGCCGCCCGGTCGCTCCCGAGATCACCGGCGGGAGCTCCGGGGCGATGGCGCGCGTGCGGCTCTCGGGCGCGGGGGCGCGGGAGCGGCTCATCTTTGGGACGATGTAACGCTCCCCCCAGAGGCGGAGCTCCCGGGCCGCCGGCGATAGCCCGAGCCCCATCTCGGTGAGCGAGTACACGACGATGAACGGCCGGGTGCTCACGACGTTCCGCTGGAGCACGCCGCTCGTCTCCAGGAACTTGAGCGTGGCGCTGAGGGTCTTCGCGTTGAGGCGCGGATTGGACCGGAGGAGTTCGCTGAACCGCTGGGGTCCATCGAGCAGGCGGTGGATGATGACGAGGCGCCATTCGGTTCCGATCACGCCGACGGCGGCGAGGACCGGGCAGAGGCTGCGCCCCTCCTCTCGGCACGGCTCGCTGGTCAGATGGTGGGGCTCTTCGTGGGGGTGGGCTACGGGCGGCATGGTCGTTCTCCCTTTCTTGACCGAAGGGCCGTATATAAGGTTACTTTATTCTATCGAGTAACAAAAAGTGACCCTTGCCTTTCCCGGAGCCCCGGTCGTTCCTCCCTTCCGCAACGGCCATCTCCTTGCGGGTCGTGGAGCGGTCAATGCCCCTCAAGCGCACCGAGATCGAGCTGTCCGTCGAGCGGGAGCTCTCGGCCACCCCCGTCGAACCGGCGGCCCGGGCCCGTCTCACCGCGCGTTACGTGCTCGCGAGCGAAGGCCCCCCGCCCACCGCCGAGGAGCTCCGACGGGCCTTCGAGGAGCTCCGGGGGGAGCTGACGGCCGCGGTCGGGAGCGCTCCTCCCGGGGAACTTACCTTGCCCCGGCGCGAACGGGAGCTCGCCGAGCTCGTCGAGACGTACCGGCCCCGCCAGAGCGAGCTCGTGGAGCTGTTGCGGGAGGAGGGGGAGCTCACCGAGCGGGAGCATCGTCTCCTCGTCGAGTACCTGCGCGAGACCCCGTCCCTACCGCCCCCGCGGCGGGAAGGCCCGACCGTGCCCGCCGGCGCGAACCCCGAGCCGGCCCCCTCGCCCCCGTACTCCCCCCCGCTCGCGGCCGCGCCGCTGGAGGTCGACCGGACCCCGATCCTGCCCCGTCCGGTCCCCGAGCTCCTCGCGGCCTACCAGATCACCTCGCTCAAGCAGGCCGGGGCCGTGCGCGCCCGCCGCCAGATCTCCTTCGAGGAGTACATGGCGCTCAAGCGCCACTTCTCGAGCCCGGCGCCTTCGGTCCCCGAGGGTCCCCCCGAGACTCAGTAGGCGAGGCGCCGGAGCGTCGGGAACGCGGCCGCGCTCCCGAGCGCGACGAGCAGGAACACGACGCCCACGGCGAGGGCGAGCGGCCCGACGGCGTACCAGGTGCCGAGGAGGCCGAGGAGGAGGACCCCGGCCGCCCGGGCGGTCCCTCGGAACAGGTAGCTGTTGGTGATCGTGCGACCGAGCATCGGGCGCGGAGCGCGCGCCTGCACGTAGGCGAGCAGGACGGTCCACAGCGCGATGTCGCACCATCCGACGCCGAACCAGGCGAGCGCGCTCGGGAGAAGGTTCGGGACGGCGAGCACCGCTCCCACGATGAGCGCCCCTTCGAGCGCCGTCGCTCCGAGGATTACCGCGGCGAGATGCCGGCGGGGGTTCGCCGAGCCGAGGAGCAGGCTGCCTGCGACCCCGCCGACGGCGTAGGCCGTGAACAGGAGGCCGTAGGTGGTGGCCGGGGCGGCGTACCGCTCGGCGCTCAAGAGCGTGATGAGGAGCGGGGGGGCGAGGGAGACCGTCCCCTGGAGGGCGGCGAAGAGGGTGAGCGCCCTCAGGGGGGCCGCCTCCTTCGTCGTGAGGAATCGCCAACCGGCGAGGAGCCGGGAGGAGAGCCGCTCCTCCGCCCCGGGCGTGCGCGGGACGCTCACCGGCAGGGCGAGGAGGGCGGCGAGGAGGTTGAGCGCCCCGTACAGCAGCATCCCCGTCGAAGGGCCCACGAGCAAGAGGAGGACCCCGCCGACGGCATAGCCGGCGATCTGGTTGCCTCCGCTCACCGCGCTCACGAGGCTGTTCGCCTTCAGGAGCTCCTCGTCGCGCACGAGGTACGGCGGGATCGTGTTGTTCGCCGTCCAGGTGAAGTCCCAGACGAAGGAGATGAACACGACGAGGAGGAGGAGCGTCGGCACCGTGAGCCGACCTTCGAGGAGGAGCACGCCGAGGGCGAAGGCGCCGGCGGCCTGGAGCGGATAGCCGAGGAGGAGCACGTGGCGAAGGTTCTGGACCCGGTCGATGACCGCCCCGGCGAGGAAGGAGACGGCGTAGACGGCGAACTCGACCCCCAGCAGCACGCCGACGACGAGCGCGCTGCCGGAGATGCGGTAGCCGAGCCAGACGATGGAGATCGCGTAGACGGCGTACCCCGCGTCCCCCGCCGCCTGGGAGAGCCAGTAATAGCGGAACCGCCGGTTCGACAGGAGCCCGCCGTAGCCCGCCACGGTGCCGCTCCCCCCGGCCGGTCACGGCCCCGGTCGGGCCAACAGGACTGCCACGAGGCCCACGTCGGTGAGCCCGCTGCGCATGGCGAACGGGTGGAGGGGCTCCGCGGTCGGGCCGGCCTCGACGAACCCCCCCGCCCCGCGCCCCCCATCGGTGAGCGCGCCGGAGGTCGGGAAGATCGCGACGGCGTCGTGGCGCCGACGGAGGTTCGCGTGCGCGGCCTTCAGGAACCGGTCGACCGCGGCGCGCTCGTCGACCCCCTCGGGGAGCCCGAGGGTGGCGCCGGCGAACACCGCGAGCCCCGCCGGCCCCTCGCCCCGTCGGTGCGAGCGACCCGGCACGCCGCCGAGCTCCGCGAGGATCTCCTCGGCGCGCTCGGCGAGCCGTTCGGCCGCGGCTTCGGGCGGCTCGGTGAGCGTGATCGCCGCGAGCCGGCACACCCAGCGCCGGTCGACGAGCGAATCGCTCGCCCCTTCGAGCGCCTCTCCCGGGCCTGTGATGAGGACCGGCCGCCCGGCCGTCCGTTTCCGGGCGGGCGGCTCCGTCGGGGAGGGCGCCAGCGCGTGGAGCAGGCCCGCGGGTACCTCCACGAGATGGCCGAGACGCTCGAGGACCCCTCGGGCGATGGCCCGCTCCTCCGGCTTCACCGGCACGGTGGGGCCCCCGCCGACCAGCGCGGCGCCATCCCCCCGGTCGAGGAGGAGCGTCTCGACCTCCCCCGGGCGGCCCTTCTCCGAAAGGCGCCCTCCCGTCGGCCCGGTGGCGAGGGTCCGGTTGAGGAGCGCCACCTCGGCGCCCCCCGCCCCCGCCTCGAGGGTCGCGCTCAGGAATCGTCGCCATTCCGGGCCGGAGAACCCCGCCGGCGGGCGCGCGAGCCCGGAGAGCGCTCCGGGGGAGAGCAGGAGCAGCAGCAGGTCCTTCTCGCCGAGCTCACCCGCCAGCTCCTCCACGGCCTGGGAGGTGGTGAGGCCGGCCGGGCCCCCCGGGAGCCCCAGCGGGAGCTCCCAGGAACGGAACGGCACGTGCCCCGGCGGCGGGCTCGCGCCCGCGATGATGCCCTGGGTCAGCCGCTCCCCGAGAGCCTCCCAGGCCCCGAGCGCGAGCGACGGCGCGGCGTTCCCGAGAGCGACGAAGGCGATCTCCCGGTACCGGTCGATGGGGACGAACCGGTTCCCGAGCCGGAGCGTGCCGCGCTCCAGGCGGAGCGCGCCCCGGATTGCGCGGTACGCATCGGCGGCGGTCACCGCCCCGCGGTAGGAGTGCGTGAGCGGGGCGACGAACTCCTTGACCGGCGGGGCCGAATCGGAGGGTTCGGGCACGCGTCCGGGAGGGGGGAGGCCGAGAATACCCTTGTGGAAAGGCTCAGCCGAGCTGGATCCGCTCGACCGGTCGGGCGGCTCCCGGCCCGAGGAAGCGCCCCGGTCCGAACCGGCGGGGGTCGAGGTCGCTCCGGTCGCCGAGGACGGCCAGGGCGACGCGTCGTCCCCCGGCCGGGGCGAGCATGAACCCGTGGCCGCCGAAGCCGTTGGCGTGAAAGAAGCCGCCGAGGCGGGGGTCCTCCCCGAGGACGGGGAGCCCGTCGGGGGTGTCGTCGTAGAAGCCGGACCAGGCGCGCAGCACCCTCAGGGCGGCGAGCCGCGGCAGGAGGGTGGTGAGCGCCCGGGCCATCTCCCCGAGGAATCGGACCGAGCTCGACATCCCGCCGGCGGTGCCGGGCGGGTGGCGCACCGCGAGGCCCCCCACCACCTCCCCGCGCATGATCTGGCTGAAGTACAGGCCGTCCCGGAGTCGCACCACCATCGGGTCCAGGAACGGCTTCACCGCTTCGAGGGCGAGGATCTCGTGCCGGCTCGCCGAGCTGAGCGGGGTGAGACCCGCCCTTCGCGCGAGCTCGCCGGACCAGCCGCCCGCGGCGTTCACCACCGTTCCCGTGCGAAGGGCGCCCGAGGGGGTCCGAACGCCCGTCACCCGCCCGTCGCGCTGCTCGACGCCCGTGACCTCGAGCCCGAGGTCCACCTCGACCCCGAGGCTTCGGATGGCCTCGTACAGCCCCCAGACCACCGGGAACGGGTAGGCGGTGCCGTCGGTCGAAAGGTAGGTGCCGCCCACGATGCCCGTGGGGTCGATCCCGGGTACCCGGCGCTCGACCTCGGAGACGTTCAAGCGGCGGATCGGGAGCCCCTCGCCCGAGACCGCGGAGCACATCCGGTCGAGCGCGGCCGCTTCCGACCGGTCCATGGCGACGAACAGGTACCCTCCCTGCCGGAACCAGATGTTGTAGCCGAACTCCGAGCCGAACCGGCGGTACGCTGCGACCGACTCCCGGGCGAGCCGGACCGTCTCGTTCGTCTCCCACTGCTGGCGGATCCCGCCGCCGTTCCGTCCGGAGGCCCCGCCGGAGAGGTAGCCCCGGTCCGCGACGAGGATCGGTCCGGCCCCCGCGCGGGCGAGGTGGTAGGCGGTGAACAGCCCGAGGACCCCGGCGCCGACGATGACGACGCGGTACTCCTCCCGCGCCGGACGGGCCGCGGCCCGGCCTCCAGGGAGCGAAGGGGCCACCGGCCCGGCGCGAGAATTCGGGGTCCTCTCCGTGCGTCCACCTCCGACCGGTCGGGCGCGGGCGGGGCATCGCCCCGTCGCGCGCTCCGTGGTCGGTCGGGCGGAGGCCCGTCTAGCCCATGAAGCTGCGCCGCCAGTCCTCGGGGAGGACGGCGCTCTCCTTGATGTTGCGCGGGGAGAGCCAGCGCAGGAGGTTGAGGACGGAGCCGGCCTTGTCGTTCGTCCCCGAGCGTCGGGCGCCCCCGAACGGCTGGCGGCCGACGATCGCCCCCGTGGGCTTGTCGTTGATGTAGAAGTTCCCGGCGCTCCATCGGAGGACGCGCTCGGCGGTCTGTACGGCCCGGGTGTCGTGGGCGAAGATCGCCCCCGTGAGCGCGAACGGGGAGGTGCGGTCGCACAGCGCGAGCGTCTCCTCGAACTTCTCGTCCGGGTAGACGTAGAGGGTGAGGACCGGGCCGAAGATCTCCTCGCTCATCAGCTTCCCCTGCGGGTCCCGGCTGCGGACCACCGTCGGGTGGATGAACCAGCCCTTGGAGCCGTCGCTCTCGCCGCCCACAACGAACTCGTAGTCGCGCGGGTTCTTCTTGGCGTGCTCGAGGTAGCTGCGGATGTTGTTGAACGCCGGCTCGTCGATGACCGAGCCCATGAAGTTCCCCAGGTCCGCGACCGGCCCCATGGGCACCTTCGGGACCTCCTCCTTGAGGATGCGCTCCACCTCGGCCCAACGGCTCTGCGGGATGTAGCCGCGCGAGCAGGCGGAGCACTTCTGGCCCTGGTACTCGAAGGCGCCGCGGATGAGGTTGATGGCGGTGCCCCGGACCTCGGCGGACGGGTGCATGAAGATGAAGTCCTTGCCGCCGGTCTCGCCGACGATGCGCGGGAAGTTGCGGTACTTCTCCAGGTTCTCGCCGACCCGCTTCCAGATGTTGACGAGGGTCTCGTAGCTCCCGGTGAAGTGGACCCCGGCGAGCGCCGGGTGGTCCAGCAGGTGGTGGGCTTCGCGGCTCGGGAAGGGGATGAAGTTGATCACCCCGGGCGGCAACCCCGCCTCGAGAAGGACCTTGTAGATCTCGTAGTTGGAGAAGAGGACCGACCGGGCCGGCTTCCACAGCGCCACGTTCCCCACCATCGCCGGGGAGGTCGGGAGGTTCCCCGCGATCGAGTAGAAGTTGAACGGCGGGATGGCGAGGACGAACCCCTCGAGCGGCCGCCAGTCGAACCGGTTGGTCTCGCCCGGGTACTGGTTCGGCTGCATCTCGTAGATCTGGCGGGTGAAGTAGGCGTTGTAGTTCCAGAAGTCCACGAGCTC